>Ga0210377_10000038_pt1 | contig 119859 bp, 184 predicted proteins | sample PLM4_65_b1redo_FD_155480 | JGI IMG/M metagenome (GOLD analysis project Ga0210377, IMG submission 155480) | Groundwater sediment microbial communities from an aquifer in East River, Colorado, USA - PLM4_65_b1 redo | ecosystem: Environmental > Terrestrial > Soil > Riparian zone | place: USA... | reverse complement strand
TCATCGCGGCCGAGAACTGGACCGACGCGATGCGGCTGGCGGTCCGCGGCTTCGAGCAGCTCGCCGAGGCGTTGCTGGAGAAGCCGATCCGGATCGTCATGGCCTGCGACCCGGGGCTCAAGGGCGTCGCGTCGTTCGGCAACAACACGCTCATCCTCAACAAGCTGCGGCTCAAGGACGCGTTCTTCGAGCACTGCGAGGGCGGGCTCACCGAGGAGCTGATCGGCGTCGCGATCCACGAGTTCGCGCATGACAAGGTCGCCGATCACCTGAGCGACGAGTTCCACGAGGAGTGCTGCCGGCTTGGCGCGAAGCTGGCGCGGCTGCTCCAGCTCGGCATGTTCAGCATGAAGATCGCGCAGCAGCACTGGGATGACAAGTGGGCCCGCGAGCGCGCGGCCGAGGCTGTGATGGCCGCAGCAGGAGGCGCGTCGTGAAGAAAATCCTCACGCTCAAGGAGATCAAGGAGCACCCGTTGCTCGACGCCGACCACCAGACGATGGCGCGCGAGATGCGCGAGGTCGCCCAGGGCACCCGCGAGCGCTTCACCATGCTCGACTTCGCGGAGATCTGCCTGCGGGCGAGCGCGCGCAACTACGTCGATGCGGACGACATCGCCGACAACAACGACGGGCGCGGCGACACCACCGCCAAAACCGTGATGGCTGCGCGCGAGATGCAGCGCGCGGCGATCTTCTACGTCCACGAGGCGCTCAAGGGCTGCGACATCGCGCTGATCACCGAGTGGCCCGAGTTCGACGAGATGCTCAAGAACCTCGTCACGCTCAGCGAGGATATCCTGTGAAGGCCCCACCTGAGAACACGAGCCCCGAAGCCATCGCGCTGCGCGAAGCGGCGCTGGAATGGGGGCAGTACCTCCACGATGATCCACTCGATGACCAAGACCGCGCGGGCCAGCGGCGGAACCGCGCACTCCTCTTCGCCGCGATCCGGTACACCGCGCGCGTGGTGACCGGCCTGCCGGTCGGCGAGATCCGGAAGTTCACCGGGCACGTCGAGAGCTGGGTGAACTTCATGCGAAAGAACGACTCGGCGTTCGGTCGCGCCATTCGGCACTACACCGGCGAACGGGTGCGCTTGTGACGCTCCACATCCACACGGTGAAGGAGATCGCCCTGATCATCGTGACGACGATCCACACCGGCGCCAAGCGCGACGACTTCAAGCTGCCCAACGGCTGGGTCTCCGAACGCGCCAACAACGCCGCCATGGCAATCGCCGACATGCTCGACGACACGAACCCGGACGGCGTGGTCGGCACGCTGCGGCGGTTCCTGGACGCTGAGCAGGAGGCGAACCGCCTGCACGGCGAGCGCAACCACAAGCTGCATCAGGTGCTCGGCATGGCGTTCGGGGAGAACGAGTACATCCACGAACGCGTCGAGCGGCTGGTCGATCTGCTCACCAGAGCGCTCGATGTCGTCGAGCACCCCTCCCAGTTCACCGTCGACGAGCGCATCGCGTTGTCGTGGCTCATCAACAACGTGCTGCCCCGAAATGGAACCGGATCATGAACCCCAACCCCGATCTCAAGACCATGCTCCTCGCCGTCGAGGCGACCCACGCCACCGGCAAGGTGAGCTCGACGCCGACCGCCAGCGAGATCGCCGAGGCGTTCTACGCCACCAAGCGCGCACTCGTCCACGCGCTCAACGGCGCCAAGCTGCGTGGCCTGCCGAACCTCGGCACTGCCACGGCGCCGTACTGGGGTCTCAACCTCAGCTGCGCGGGCTTCACGCGCACGATCTCGTTCCCCGACCGGAGGAGCAACGAGGGCCCCTGGACGCTGACGATCAACGCCGATGGCCACCTGGCCGCGGTACGGTCAGAGCGCATCCCCGGCGGTGAGAAGCTGATCGCGGCGCAGGCCAGCGGCGACTGGTTCACCTTCGTCGAGAACACCGAGCCCGCACACGTCAAGTCGCTACTCAGCGGCCGGAGCCTGCGCGAGATGATGGCAGTCCTGCCGCGCGTGCTGAACAGCCACCTCGACCTCATGCGCACGAGCCAGGACGAAGACGTGATCGCCGTCGCCGACGCCAAGGCGTTCGTGACCGGGCTCGAGGGTGGAGGTCGGCGGTGAAGGCGCGCGGATCCAACCTCAAGCGCAGGCCACCGATCAAGCGCGCGAAGCTGGTTCCACCGCCGACGCGCACCCAGGTCGCCAACCAGGAGCTGCTGAGCGGCACTGACCACATCATCCGAGCGCGCTGGGAGATCGAGCGGGCGTGCGCGCACCTCTCCGGGCTCGTCATGCCGACGGACGGCGCCGCGCTCCTCGAAAAGTTGCGTGAGATGCAGCGCATGCTCAAGGACGCGCGGTACGCGTGCATCAACCTCACCCGCAAGTGCGAGAGTGATCGCGACTTCACCGAGAAGCGCGGCAAGCACGACGCTTGTCTGGGGCTACCGTCGTGAGCGCCCCCGAAGACAAGGCCAAGCAAATCGCCAACGACGCGATGAGCAAGGCCCGCGCTGACGGTGCCACCACGGTGATCGTGATGGTGGTCGTGGGCAACGTCGAGGCCTACTACGTCTCCTACTACGGCCCCAGCATCGTGGTGAGCGGCCTGGCGGAGATGGGCGGCGAGATCATCCGCAAGCGGGATTTCCAGAAGGACGCGCAGAACGCGCTCGCCGAGATCGCTGTGAAGGAGAATGCGTCGTGAAGGCGCTCGCTGCCTTCGCGCAGCTCTCCCAAGCCGCTGAACGCGCCGCAGCGAGCGTCGCGCGCCTCAAGAAGCGCTCGAAGAACCCGCCGATGAAGCTGTACGTCTTCGAGGGCGTGCTCGCAGAAGGGCTCGCGGTAGCGCTCGCACGGACCAAGCGCCAGGCGATCAGCATCCTCCTCAATCAGCTCTGCGGTCAGACGCCCCACCACAGCCAGCTCAAGTGGTGGCACAAGGGGCGCCGGCGGTACGAGAAGGATCTGCGTTCTGGATCCTGCACCATCAAGCCGCTCGATCAGCCCTACGCGGTCATCGTACACGGAGGAGGCTAGCCATGCAGCTCACCGAAGACGTCCTTGCTGTGCTCAGCACCGCCGAGGTCACCGAGACCAGCCTCCGCATCACCGCCGGCCAGCTCGACCGAAAGCTCTACCTTGAGGTTGACAAGGCGGTCCAAGCGCTGGGCGGCAAGTGGGATCGCAAAACCAAAACCCACACCTTCTCCGGCGGCGCGGCCTCACAGCTCGTCGAGAACGCCATCCTAACCGGAGAGGTGACGCTCCCCAAGAACGATCTCGCGTTTTTTCCGACGAGCCCCGATCTCGCCCGGCAACTCGTCACGATGGCTGGGGTCAAGAAGGGGTGGAGGGTGCTGGAGCCCTCGGCGGGCACCGGTCGGCTGATCGACGCGATCCTGGTGGTCAAGGGGCGCGTGGTCGCCATCGAGAAGGACGCTGCGATGCGCTCGAAGCTGTGCAAGGCGTATCCGTACAGCAGCGACGGCGTCACGATGATTTCCACCGAGGACGACTTCCTCGACTTCACCGCGGTTGCCGACTTCGACGCGGTGGTGATGAACCCGCCCTTCAAGAAGAGCGGCAAGGGTGACCATCTCGACCACGTGCGGCACGCGTTCAGCCTCCTCAAGCCCAAGGGCGTCCTCGTCTCCGTGCTCCCCGTCAGCATCGAGTTCCGCGAGGACAAGCGCTACCGCGCGTTCCGCGACTGGCACCGCGAGCGGAACGGTGAAGTCGTCCGGCTTCCCGAGGGCTCCTTCAAGGAAGCGGGCACCGGGGTCAACACCTGCACGCTGAGAATGGTGCGGCGATGAAGTTCCTCGATTACAACGCGAAGTACGACGAGCTGTGGAAAGAGGTTCGCGCTGCTGACGACGCGTTTCATGGTGGTCCGCCACCGCCCACCGGACGTCCGCTCTACGGACCTCGCCTGGAGTGGGGCGATCACGAATCGCATCGCGTGTTCGACGCGTTCCGCAAGCCGATGAACCGTTGCTACTGGATCTCCGAGCGCGCGTACGTGGGCGTCTCCCCGCAGGGCTCGGCCAAGTTTCCCTACGTCGCCGACTGCGCCGTGCGCTGGGAGCACGACGGGCAGACCGGCATGAACGACAACCCGGGGCCGCACAAGCTCACGCCAACCGAACACCGTACAATCGGCGACGTGATCGAGGTCGTCGAAGCCTGGGTCGCAGGCGAGATCGATGATCTGCCGCCGAGCGGCATTTGGTCTGAGGTCAAGCCGTGAGCACCCAGGCGTACCGCACCATCAAGCTGCAGTCGTCGACGCTGCGGATCATCGAGCAGGCCAACGAGTTCATCGCGGAGCTCGACGGTCAGCGCATGACCCTCCGCCAGATCTACTACAGGTTTATTGGTACCGACTCGTTCCCGGAGTCATGGAAGGACGTCGCCTACAACCTCAAGCACGGCCTCGATCCCAAGACCTGGAACACCATCAAGAACTACAAGCGGCTCGGCGGCATCCTCGCTGACGGCCGCTATGCCGGGCTGATCGACTGGGATGCAATCGAGGATCGCGTTCGAGAGGCAGACGTGCCATCCGAGTGGGATTCGATCGGCGCCGTCGCTGACTCAGCGATCCGCGCCTTCCGACTGCCGCGATGGAACGGCCAGCGCAACTACGTCGAGCTGTGCGTCGAGAAGGACGCGCTGGCTGGTGTGCTCGAACCGTACGCGCGCAAGTGGCACGTGCCGTTGATGGTCAACAAGGGCTACGGCTCGTCGAGCGCGCTGAAGGAAGCCGCGGACCGGATCATCAACGCGATCGGTGCGCGCGTGGTCTTCGGCTGCGCCGAGTGCATGTACCACGAGTACGAACACGACCACGAGGAGCGCAAGATCTGTCAGGAGTGTCAGGCGCCGTGGGATCCACGAGCGTACGGGCAGGACGGCGAGCGCGACCCGGTGATCCTCTACCTCGGCGATCACGACCCGAGCGGTGAGGACATGGTCCGTGACGTCAAGGCACGGCTCCAAGAGTTCGGCGTCCCGCGGCTGCGCATGCGCAAGTTCGGGCTCACGATGGAGCAGATCAAGCGCTTCAAGCTCCCTCCGAACCCAGCCAAGGTCACCGACAGCCGCGCGGCGGCGTACATCGAGAAGTTCGGCGACAAGAGCTGGGAGGTTGACGCGCTACCGCCACGTGAGCTCAACCGCCTGGTAGACGATGAGATCCGCGCTCTCGTCGACGTGCCGATGTACGAGGCGATGGTTGCCGAGGAGAACCGGCAGCGCGAGCTGCTCAAGAAGGCGGTCTCGAAGATTTCCCGAAAGGCGGGCGGATGACGAAGAAGAAGCGACAGAAGCCGGCGGTCAAGCGCGTGATCCTCCTCGTCACCCCCAAGGACGCCGCGCATCCTCGAGTGCTCGGTGACAACGGGCGCTACATCGCGGCGCCCTGGTGGCCGGTGGGCTACGTCACCGCGACGGTAGAGGCGCACCACAGTAGCGATGGGGACTTCGCCACCGTCGTGGGTTGGGGGATCTTCGAGCCGCTCGCCAACGTCAAGGCCTGGTTCCCTGAAGAGCTTCTGGTGGCAGCGGTGAAGGGCTGGAAGAGCTACTACGGCGCTTCGACTTGGAAGTTCTGGATTCTTCGCGAAGGCCCCGACCAGGAGATCGAGCCGCTGAAGATCTCCGGTTGAGAATTCTCGAAAATCTTTTCCTCGAATCCTGATTCTGACAGGGCGAACCGCTAGAAAGGGATTCGCAAGAACCGCAACGAGGCAAGGGGCTGTCCCCTTTCGCCCTTCGATGGAGACCTGCGTCCGATGACCACCAAGAAGCGAAGCAAGAAGGCGTTCGACGAGAAGCGCGGAACCGTGTTCCTGTTCGACCCGGACGACCTGGTCATCATCGGGCTCGATACTGAGCACAAGGAGGGAGAGCACGCGCTCTGGGACAAGCGGATCAAGAAGCCGCTCACCGAGGAGAGCATCGCCAACGTCGACTTCTACGGCATCATCAACCCGGTCACGATCACCAAGGAGGACGGCAAGGCGATCGTGGTCGCCGGTCGTGGTCGTGTCCGTCGGGCGCGCGAGGCCAAGAAGCGCCAGAAGGCGCGCGGTGAGCCCACCATCAAGGTGCCCTGCGTCATGCGCAACGGCGACGAGGGCTACCTGATGGGCGTGATGGTCTCCGAGAACGAGGTCCGCGAGGACAACGACATGGGGGCCAAGATCGGGCTCATCAACCGGATGAGCGATCGGGGCCGCGCGCGCGACGAGATCGCCCGCGACTTCGGTGTCACCACCAAGACGATCGAGAACTGGCTGGCGCTCGGTTCGGCGAACCGCACCATCCAGGACGCCGCAGCGGCCGGCGCGATCTCCACCACCGCCGCGGTCAAGCTCGCGCGGCTGCCCGCCGGAGAGCAGGCCGCGGCACTGGCCGAGACGCTCACGACCAGCGGCGGCAAGAGCACCACGGCGGCAGCGCGGCGCGTCGCTGGGCGGTCCAAGCGCGGTGGGGCCAGCGCCGAGACCGACGGCGTCGGCGTCACTGGTCGCAAGGCCCAGCGCAAGATGCTGGAGATCGCGATGGGCGCCGAGGGTGACGAGACGGACGACTACTACGAGGGTGCTGCCGACACGCTCCGGCTCATCCTCGGTGAGAAGCCCAAGCACGGCGGCAAGGCCAAGAAGATGCTCAAGGGGATCGCGTAGGTCATGAGCTACGGTGAGATCCAAGTCTTGAACCACGGCTACATCGCGTTGACCGATGTGATGGGCCACGACCGCACGCCGGCGCAGACCGCCCGGACGAGCTTCCGCAACAAGACGGAGCGCACCGAAGAAGAAGACGCGAAGCTCACCGACTACCTCGTGCGCAACCGGCATACGACGCCGTTGGAGTTCTGTCAGGTGCGCTTCTACATGAAGATGCCCATCTTCGTGGCGCGACAGCTTGTACGGCACCGCACGGCTTCGATCAACGAGGTGAGCTACCGCTACGTGAAGGCGGCCCGCGAGTTCTACGTGCCGACACCCGAGCGCTGCCAGCGCAGGACCGAGACCAACAAGCAGGGCTCGTCTTCCGAGATCGTGGACGACCCCACGATGGTCCGTGAGTTGATCGAGATGGCAGGCAACTACGCCTTCGACAACTACGATCGGCTGCTCCAGATCGGCCTCGCGCCTGAGTTGGCGCGCACGGTGCTGCCGTGTGGCACGTACACGGAGTGGTACTGGCAGGCTGACCTTCACAACTTCCTAGGCATGTTGCGGCTGCGGCTCGACCCACACGCGCAGTACGAGATCCGCGTCTACGCAGAGGCTGCGCTGCAGCTTGTACAGCCGGTGTTCCCGACGATCGTCGCGGCTTGGGAGAAGGCGCGTTGACGCCAGGTCTCCAAATTGGAGACCGGATGGGGCGCCTGGAGGTGCTCCAGATTCGGAGTGTCCGCAAGACGTTCTCGACGGGCTACGTTCGCACGGTCAAAGAAGTCTTCGCTCGTTGCGTCTGCGGACGAGAGAAGTGGATTCGGCACGAGCATGTAAAAGGCCGGCGCGTGCAATCCTGTGGCTGCCTCAACTACGAACCACGCTGCAAGGATCCGACGGAAAGAGCAGCACGACGGTATCGCGCCTACGCCAGAAACTCGGCGAAAGTTCGGGGTCTCACTTTTGACCTCGATCTGTCGACACTGCGCGGTCTGATTTTCCAGCTTTGTTTCTACTGTGAAGAGAAGCCGACGCGCGTGTTCGATATGGACCCGCGTCCGTACGCAGTCCCCACGATGCCCTGTCATGGGCTCGATCGGCTCGATTCGTCAAAGGGCTACACGCTCAGCAACGTCGTGCCGTGTTGTTTCCTGTGCAACATGATGAAGTGGAACAGCACGCCAGAAGATTTTCTGCTGCGCGTAGAGAAAGTTGCCGCGCGCGCAGCGACGATCCGCGACGCACTTCAAGTGAGGTTGACTTGACCACGATCCTCTACATCGACGTCGAGACCACCGGGGTCGACACCGCCAAGGACGACGTCGTCGAGCTGGCGATCATCACTGACCACGCCGATCGCGGCGGCGCAACCAAGCTAGAGCACGCGATCTCCGGCTACACCCGCCGGTACAAGCCGACGGTGCCGATCCCGGCGAGCGCGGTGGCGATCCATGGGATCTCCGATGCGCTAGTCGCGGACCTGCTGCCCTTCAGCCACTGCGTCGTCGAGGTCGCCAAGATCCTCGCCACGGCCGACGTCGTCGTCGGCTACAACCTGGACTTCGACCTGCAGATGCTCCAAGGCGAGTTCAAGCGCGCGCACGAGCCGTGGCCGTGCAAGCCCGGTGTGATCGTCGTCGACCTCTGGAAGCTGTGGAAGCAACTCGAGCCCCGCAACCTCCAGAGCGCGCATCGCAAGTTCTGCGGCGGCGGTGACTTTGCGGGCCATCACGCGGCGTCGGACGATGCGCTCGCGACCCGCCGGGTCCTCGTCGGCATGCTTTCCATGTATGACCTGATGGACAAGCCCTGGGAGCACCTCGCGCAGATCGCCGAGCCGAAGACGTCGCGCAAGCCCGACTACCTGCGTTGGATGGGCGGGCTCGGCTACAAGACCGAGTCCCGGTTCGGGCCGTCCGATCACCTCCAGTGGGTGAACGATCGGCTGGTCCTCACCTTCGGCAAGCACGCTGGCGAGCCGCTGATCGAGCTCGCCATCGGTACCCGGGTCACCTCGACGTTCCCCGCGCACGTCGTCGAGGCCTGCGAGCGCGCGCTCAGGATTCACCTCGTCGGTCCCGATCGTCATCAGCCCTGGGACGAGCCGTCGTTCAATGCCTGGGCGCGGGCCGTGCGGTAAGGAACGGTGTTCTGGCTTGTGCTCCTTGGCGGGGCGTTCGTGCTCGACCTCCGTGACTTCCTCCGACATCGACGACAGCAGCGGCTCTCGATCTTCACCAGCGGGCCTTTCAAGAAAAGAAACAGATGAGCATCATCAACGAAGGTACGGAAGACGAGTTCGAGCAGAGCGAAGAGGACGACGCGTTCTTCGAGGAGGGCATGCCTGATCCTGATCACCCCGACGCGCCGGTGACGCTGCCCGACTTCACGCCGAACGCCGGACAGCAGATCGCCATGACGGCGCTCGAAGCGTGGGCTTCGGGCAAAGGGCCGGACTGGATCAGCCTCAGCGGCGCAGCGGGCACGGGCAAGACGACGCTCCTGCGGCTGCTCGTGCTCGTCTTCGCCAAGCACCACGGCATCCCGATTTGGACCGCGATGACCGGCAAGGCGGCGACGCGCATGAACCAAGCCGCGGGGCTCAAGGCCAGCACGCTGCACGCCAAGCTCTACGAACCGCCGGCGAGCAGCAACTCCAAGGGCAAGACCAGCCTGACGTTCAGCGCGCTGCGCGAGCCCGACGGGACGCACCTCGTCATCGACGAGGGCTCGATGATCACCCCGCAGATCGTGCGGGACCTCGGCGAGTGGCGCAGGCAGGGCGTGCGTGTCCTGTTCGTCGGGGACAGCTTCCAGCTACCGCCGGTGATCTCGAAGGAAGAGGAGCGCGAGATCAACGGCAAGGACTACTCGGTCTTCGACCTGGTGCCCGGCCCGTCGCTCACCGAGGTCATGCGCAACGGAGATGCGATCCTCGACGCGGCCACCGCGCTGCGCGTCAAGGGCAACCTGCCGCTGGGCAAGCGTGGTGGCTACGAGCTGATCCGCTGCCCCGACCCGAGTGGGATGGCCGTCGCGCACTACCTCGCCGATCCCATCGACCACGGTCTGATCACGTGGACGAACAAGACGCGGATGGGGGCCAACTTCGCCATCCGCAAGAAGCTCGGCATCACGTCACCGGAACTCGAGCCCGGTGAGCCGATCCTCGTCTGCAAGAACGCCCTCGGCGGCGTCGTGCTCAACGGCGAGGTCTACGTCATCAAGGAAATCTCGCCGAGCATCACCCTCGGCAACCTGCCGGGCATCCCGACCTGGACGATCATCACGGTGTGCGGGCGCTACATCCACGCGCTCGGCCACAGCTTCGACGGCTCGACGCCCTACTTCGCCGACTACCAGGACTGGAAGGCGTACAAGAAGGACATCGATACCAGGCGGATCCCCGAGCCGATCCCGATCACGTACGGCCACGTGCTCACCGCGCACAAGGCGCAGGGCTCGGAGTACCGCCGCGTGACGGTATTCCTGCCGAAGCGCGATACCAGCATTCCGCACTTCCAGACGAAGACCTCGATCCCTGGCGGTGGCACGGCGCCGTTCGCGCGGCGTTGGCTCTACACTTCTTTGACTCGCGCGAGAGAGCGACTCACAATCCTCATGGGGACCTAGATGCGCTGCGGTGATCGCAAAGGTCCAGAATTGAAGTGCGCGCGCTGCAAAGCGCCCTTCTACGCGCCCCCTTGTGCTCACCGTTTGTTTTGCACGCTCAAGTGCTATCGCGCTTCAAAACGATTCACACCAGAACGATTTTGGGCGCGCGTTGCCAAGGGTCCAAAAAATGCGTGTTGGACTTGGCTTGGCGGAACGGATCGTAGCGACGGGTACGGACGTGTGTACGACGGACGACGAACACGTCAAGCACAAGCTGTTGCATGGGAACTCGCAAACAACCGAAAGGTTCCGCGCAACAAAATGGTGCTGCACACATGCGACAACCCGCCGTGCTGCAACCCACGGCATTTGAATCCGGGCGACGCAAAGAAAAACAGCGAAGACATGATTCAGCGCGGTCGTGCGCGCATTGCATACCTCAACGTTGAAGTCCCGCTGCACCGACGACCACGTGGCGTACGTAATGGAATGCGCTTACACCCCGAAAGCGTCCAGCGCGGCGTCAAGAACGTCAACAGCAAGATCACCGATGCACAAGTCCGTGCGATTCGTCGAGCACGCGCTAACGGCGTCACGCTGATCAAATTGGCCCGACAATTTGACGTCAGCACTTCACAAGTACACCGCATCGCGCACCACGAAAGCTGGGCGCATATTGGAGAGTACAAATGATAGTTTGCCTGGAGGGCGGGGACGCGTCGGGTAAGAAGACCCAAGCCGCGCTTCTCACAACTGCACTCAACGCGCTGGGTATCCCAACGAAGACCTGGGATTTTCCGCACTATCAGAGCATCTCCGGTGGCGTCATTGGACGGATCCTCCGTGGAGAGACGCTCGTCGTACCTGAACGTGAAGCCCGAACATGGGCCAGTGGCATCGTGCGCGATGCCGTCAACTGGCAAGACGGCAGCACCTCATACAGCACCGGTGACCTCGCCAAGAGCTGGTCCAGCGACAAGGGCCACATCATCCAAGGGATGATGCTCGTCGATCGGTTGGAGCAGATCGACCTGCTCATTGACCACGCTGGGGAAGACGAGAACGACAAGATCCTCGTACTCGATCGCTATATCCTCAGCGCCTACGTCTACGGCCAGGCCGACGGGCTGGAGCTCAGCTGGCTCGAGGCCACGCATCGCGTGCTGCCCCAGGCCAACCTGACGTTCCTGCTCGACGTCAGCGTCGACGAGTCGAAGAAGCGGCGGCCAGAGCGCCTCGACTACTACGAGCGCGACTTCGAGAAGCTGGAGCGGGTGCGCATGCTCTACAAGAGCGAGATCATCAAGCGCAACTCCGACGACACCGACATCGGACGCTACTTCATCCTCGACGGCGCTGCGCCGCTGGAGCAGATCACCAACGACATCCTCCACTTCATCGCGAAGTCGCGGTAGCCGATGTCGCGTCCTCAGCCCATCTTCCGCAAGACGTTCGCGCACGGCGTGCGTGGCCAGTACCAGCAAGGCTGTCGCTGCCCGCTGTGTCGGACCGCGAACTGCGTCTACGAGCGCACGCGACAGCAGGCAGTCGTCGCAGGGACCTGGAACGTGCCGCCAACGAAGACGCGGAACCACATCAAGCGCCTTCGTGCAGAGGGCGTCGGGATCCGCACGATCGCGAGGCTCACGGGGACCCGCCGGAACTTCTTGCAGTCGCTGATCAACGGTGAGCGGGTGCGGCTCAGCGCCGAGCGCGCGGACGCGATCTTGGCGCTCACGGTCAAGGCGGCGCAGAAGACGCAGCTCGGTTGTCGCATCCCTGCAGGCCCGACGTGGAAGTTGGTCGAGCGGCTACAGGGATTGGGTTGGACCAAGGGTGAGATCGCGCAGAGCGCGCTCGGCGCGAAGGGTAAGGCGCTGCAGCTCCGCAAGGACTTCGTCTCACGAGACTCCGCCAACGCCATCGCCGCGTTCTGGTGCATCGTGCGCGACGAGCAGAAGAAGACGGACATCTGCGTCGACTGCGGCTACTCGCACCAGCCCGAGGATCGTCAGCGCATCGTCGCGCGGATGAAGGGCGCCGATCCGATGGACATCGCCGAGGCGTGGCCGTGCTTCTACGGTCCTAAGGATCACGAACACGATCTCGAGTGGCGGCACACCGCCGGCTACCGATCGTTGATGCGCGATCTGGCTTGCCTTCGATCGAAAGGATCGTCTACTCTCGAAAAAGACCGCAATTGCCTTGGGGGAGGGGGTGGGGTGCGTGGTTGGATCTCGGGTGTAGGGGCTCACCCGTGAAGATCACCAACCTCGTCATCGGCGGCCCCGAGGACACCGGCGGCAACCCGATCCCGGCGTTCGACAAGGCCGGTGAGATCGTCAACCGCAAGATCACGATCACCTTCGAGATCGTGATCGGCTTGCACATCGGGGCGTGCGAGCGTTGCAGGGTCAAGACGCCGCCACCGACGGTCGCGCAGCTCATGGACCTCGGCGTTCACTACCTGCACAGCACGGATGGGCGGTACATGGCTGCGCGCTACGCCGACGACTTCGCCAGCGGTAACTACCTGCCAGCGACATGGGGCAGCGTCGACCGCAAGCTGCTGTGCAGCGCTTGTCTTCCCGTCGTGCAAGCTGCACTGCGGGCAGCGCTCGATTTCCCGGTGAAGAAGGTGGAGGAGTAGATGAAGAAGCAACCTCCTTTCCACGCCCTCTTCACCTCGCCCAAGCTCGCCGAGGTCAACCTCGACTACCGCCGGCGGTACATCCCGAACCAGCCGCAAGAACAGGATCACCTCTACCAGATCCTCACCGCGGCTGAGGAGGACATGAAGGCGCGAGGCCTGACGATCGAGGCCTACGTCGAGGGGCGCCCCGGTTGCACCGGTGGGGCGATCGTCGACTGGTACGCCAACGGCGCGAAGATCCCGCGCGACCGCAAGGGCCTCGTCGCGATGCTCCACCCGCAGTTCCACAAGCGCGGCTGGGGCGGCATCATCCAGACCGTCGAGACGATGGCCAAGGAGCTGCGCCGCTGGGTCTGGGTGGTCGAGGCGGAGGAATCGCGCTGGTACCTGATCATGGTCGGAGACGCGCCGACCGACGCGGACAACTGCCCGGTGTGGCGTGCGCACGTGCGGGTCGGAGATCAGTTCATCGCCGTCATGAGCCCCAAGGGCGAGTGGCGGATGCTGGGGTGCTCGTGAGGCGCTCATGAACATCCCCGAGGCCATCTGCCGGCAGCAGGCCATCCGCGAGAGCCTGTTCAAGCTCGGCTTCACCGACGACCAGGTCAAGTTGTGCTTCGGCGGGACGATCGTCGACTCGACGACCGGCAAGGCGTTTCACCACCGTGGCCACGAAGAGCCGGTCACTCTCGAGCTGCACCTGACGCCGGAGAGCCCGGAGCGCGGCGAGTTCCGCATCACCTGCGGCTTCGCACCCAAGACGTGGACGCAGAACTTCCCACGCGTGGCGTCGACCTGGAACGCGTTGACGTACGCAGAGCGCTCGGCGAACTACGAGAAGCATCAGCCGCTTCATGAGTTTCTCGCGCTCATCGAAGCGCTGTCGACCAAGGGCATCGCGATGCCAGAGCTGGTCAAGCACCAGAAGGAAGAGGGTTCGCGAGCATGAAGGATTACGGACGCACGACGTATGTGATCGATCCGGGTGCCTTGGTCGACTCGCTCAACGTGCCCAACGCCAAGCGCTGGGAGTGCCCGTGCGAGTGCGGTGCCTATGTGCTCTATGGCTGGCGGAAGGTCGGTGACGATCGCTTGACGCTCGTCAAGACGATCGTGCGGCGTCACGGCGAGCTTCAGGACGAGGTCGTCGATCCAGAGCAGAACGCCTTGTGGGCCTGCGCGTCGCTCACCTTCTACGACGACCAGACCATTCGTCTTTGCGGCATGGAGACCAGCGATGAGATTGGCACCGCCGAATCGATCGCGTTCCTGCCGCCGCTCGATCGCGAACTGTGGGCGATCTGGCTGGCGATCGGCCTCGCTGATGCGCTGCGCAAGGAGATGTCGGTATGAAGGCCGGTACCAAAACGCGCCTCGAGCCCAGCGGGGCGATTCTGTCGGAGGACAAGGTCTACCGCTATCGCTTGTGGCGCACGGTCGCTGTGGGCGATCGCCTGGACGAGCTCATGCGTGGGCGCGGTAACCCCGAGCGCACCGTGGCGTGGGTCATGCTCAATCCTTCAGTCGCAGACGCCGCGATCAACGATGCCACCATCCGGCGTTGTATGGGCTTCACCAAGACTTGGGGCTACGACAGCCTCGACGTCGTCAACCTCTACGGCCTCCGGTCGACCAACCCCAAGAACCTCTGGGCGGTCAAGGACCCGATCGGGCCGGAGAACGACGGTTGGGTGCGGGAAGTGTGTTCCCTGGCGGATCTGATCGTCTGCGCTTGGGGCGCCAACGCCGGAGCCAAGCGCGTCGAGCAGGTGCTGCGCAAGGTGGCGTACCTGACGCGGCCGGTGCCGGAGTCGGCGGTCGTGAAGAATGTTGAGCTCTGGCACCTCGGGCTCACGGCCGAGGGGTTGCCGCGTCACCCGCTGCGGCTGCCGAAGAGCCTGGCGATCCAGCGCTGGGACGCGGTCTGCGACTCGTGCCTTGTGCCGAGCCGGCACATGCACTGCCCAGAGTGCGGTTCGTATGACCACACCGCTGACCGCTGCGACAACGGGGGATGAGGATGCGCGATCACGGTCCAGGCAGTCACCCGCGGCTCTTCTACACGGAGGGCCCCTACGTCTTCTGCCGCATCTGCGGTGAGAAGCGGGGCGGTGATCTCAGCGAGCTAATCGTCGCGATCCAGCACAAGGATTGTGCGGGGACGATGATGTTCAACGCGATCGTCAACCTCGCGAAGCTCGTGGCGGCGCGTCCGCTCGAGACCCAAGACCAGCAGCGCGTCCTCGACATCAACGCCGCTGAGCTGACGCTGGCGGTGCTGGGAGAGCACGCGCGATGACCACGGTCGAAAAGAAGGCCTGGCTCCAGGGCTTCGCGGCGGTCCTCGTCTCGACGTACACGTACACACACGACGTCCAGATCATCGAGCAGGCGCTTCGCGATCATCAGGTCACGCGCACCGAGCTGCGCGCGGCGGTGATCCGTGGTGACTACGACACGATCTCGAACGCGCTCAAGCGTCGCCGGAAGCGGTGGCCATGCTGATCAAGGAGGTCACCGTCGGGGACAACCTCGACAACTACGGCTACCCGCGCAAGCTGCTCGTGGTGACGGCGATCTCGGCGTTCTCTGGCGGCGGCAACGGTGAGATCAGCTTCGAGGAGCACGGGCGCGGCCGGATGCGCAAGCGCGAGCTGACCTGGAAGCAGTTCGAGCGGCTCAAGTTCATCCGCAAGGTGGACGGTCCCAAGGTCGCGGCGCAGCCTCTGAAGAAGCCGGTGGACACGTCGTCAGCGGGCTTCAAGCCGAGCTACCCGCCCGAGGGCACCACGCACACGTGGAAGCAGGTCTGCCGCACCTGTGGCATCGAGCGCCGTGAACGCCATGGGCGCGCGGGCTCGGGCTTCACCTACTTCGAGTACCTCGTCAACGGCAAGTGGACCCAGAAGCGCCCGCCGTGCACGAAAGGAACGCCTTCATGATGGATCCAGAAGCGCTACCGCCCGCCGTGCGTGAAAGCGTCACCCCGGCCGACCACGTCATCGACGGCCTGCGCAACGCGCTGATCAAGATCATCGACGAGCCGATGACCGTTGCCACACTCAACCGCATCGAACGGGTTGCCGAGAGCGGCGCGATGGTGCTGCGGGCGCTCGGTGGTGTCGCCGAGGCGATCAGCGGCATCAAGACCGAGCAGCTCTCCGACGGTGAGCCGATCACGGCAGCGCCCCCGGCCGAGACGTTCGGCGCGCGGATGATCCAGGAGCTGATGGCGATGGTGCCCCAGCTGATGGGGAAGAAGAACGAGGATCCGCGCAAGCTGGTCGACGCGCTGATCGCCGCGCGACGTGCGGGTATGACGGACGTCGCTGCCGAGCTGGAGGTACGGCTCGTCGGCAAGCCGTTCAGCGAGATCGGCGCCGTCGGGCCGGTGAGCGCGGAGGACGAGGTTACGGATCTCCCTCAGGCCGAGGTCGAGAGCGGGGCACACATCGCCTGTATGTACGGCGCTGATCGTGACTACAGCGGCGATCCGCCCGACGACGGTCGGGCATAAGGAGCAACCCATGACTTCTTGGTTCATCCCGTCCTGGTCTGGTGATTTCCGCCTCGATCCCGTCGAGAACGATCCCACTCTCTCCGCGCTCCTCATCACCAAGCCGACGCCTCGCGAGGTCCAGCTGCTCGACGGCTTCCTCGCGACCGCGCGCAAGCGGAAGTGGCTCGATCAGCCGATCAAGGTCAACGCCAAGCTCGAGTCCCAGACCATCATGCTCAGCGCCTCCGTCGCGAAGGCGGGCGCCGCCTTGGTCAAGGCGACCAAGCCGCTCGACCGGACGCTGACCGCGGTCGTGTTCGAGGACGGCAAGCTCAAGGTCGCCGAGACCTCCGAGCTCGACGGGCTCGTCACCGAGATCGAAGCGAAGAAGCCCAAGGCGGCGGTCTCGGTCGCGCGTCCCACGCCGAGCTGCCCCAGCTGCGTGCCTGGCTCGATCGGCATGGCGTCGGAGGTGCTGCTCGCCTTTCTCGACGAGCAGCAGCACGTCGACTGGGCAGAGCACCGCGCCATCATCACGACCGGCGGCAACAGCGGTCACCGCTACCTGATCGCGCACCGCCACAGCGACACCGCGCAGCGCCTCGGCAAGATCTGCTACGACCTCGACGACCGCCTGGTCCTGCACTTCCACGACTGGAGTGTGCCGCCCGAGGAGGAGGTCTTGGCCTCGATGCTGATCCTCCACCACCGCGAGGCGTGGCTGCGCAACGAGGCGACGGTGCTGTGGTGGTCGAGCCGAGAGCATCGGTGGATCGACCTCGGCTACAGCTACTACAAGAACCCGTTCGGTGGCGCGAACGATGGCGCGGCGGACGCCGGGCTCGTCCAGGGCTTCGGCATCGGTTTGATGACCATGGGCGTGCAGCTCAAGGAACGCCAGATCAGCAACGTCGGCGAGATGATCAGCGGCCTCGAAGCGGAGATGGCTGACATCAAGACGCAGATCGCGACCCGCGAGCAGAAGCTTGCCGAGCTGGAGGGAGCGTGAGCGACTCCGACCTCGTCGGCCTGGCGCGTGCAGCGCTCGAGGACGAGAAGCGTGGCACCCCGGGGCCGTGGCACACGTACGAGACCGAGGCCGACATCGGCGCGCGCGGCGGCTTCTGGTACATGAACGCTGACGACAAGAACAAGAACGCCACCGTTGCCGAGGTGGGCTACGGCAAGGCACACGGCATCGACGCCTCGATCATCGCCACCGCCCGCACTCGCGAGCCGTTGCTCGCCTGTGGCTACCTCGACATGGTGGGCGAGATCGCCAAGTGGGACGCGCTGCATCGTGCTGTGATCAAGCAGCGCGACGAGGCGGTGCTGGCGCTTCGGCAGCTTCGCGATACGGTCCTCAACTGTAGCCACTTCGAGGCGCTGGGCGTTGCGCGGAAGGTCCGGCGATGAACGCGATCGTCCTCGGCCAGAACCTGATCACGAACAAGCCCGTCAAGTTCGACGTCGCGGCGTTCCTGCGGTCGCGCATTCTTTGCTGCGCGAGCAGCGGCGGCGGCAAGAGCTGGACGCTGCGCCGCCTGCTCGAACAGACGCACGGGATCGTGCAGCAGATCGTGATCGATCTCGAGGACGAGTTCTACACGCTGCGTGAGAAGCACGACTACGTCCTCGGGCGCCCCGACGGCGACTTCGCGGTCACGGTTCAGAGCGCTGAGCTGCTCGCGCGCACGCTCCTGGAGACCAAGGTCTCCGCGATTATCAGCCTCGCCGAGCTGCCGCTGCACGAGCGGCCGATCTTCGTGAAGAAGTTCCTCAACGCGCTGGTCAACGCCCCGCGCTCGCTGTGGCACTCGGTGCTCGTCGTCGTCGACGAAGCCCACCTGTTCTGTTCCCAGAAGGGCGACGTCGAGTCGAAGAAGGCGGTGATCGATCTCATGACCCGCGGACGCAAGCGCGGCTTCATCGGCGCCCTGGCGACGCAGCGGCTCGCGAAGCTGGACAAGGACGTGGCGGCCGAGTGCAACGTCAAGCTGATCGGCCTCTGCAACCTCCCCGCGGATCGCGCACGCGCGGTCGAAGAGCTGGGCTTCGACAAGGAGGAAGAGCGCGACAAGCGCAAGGTGTTCGGCAAGCTCAAGCCCGGGCACTTCTTCGCGTCTGGGCCCGGCATTGACGCGGAGGACGGCATCGTCGAGCTCAAGGTGGGCACGGTCGAGACCACGCACCCGGAGCCCGGTGCCAGCGATGTCGGCGTGACGCCGCCGACCGCGCGCATCCGCAAGGCGCTCGCCAAGCTCGGTGATCTGCCGAAGGAGGCGGCGGCCGAGCTGAAGACGGTGCGAGAGCTACAGGCGAAGGTGAAGGAGCTGGAGGCGCGCGGCCCCAAGATCGTCGAGATCGAGCAGAAGGTCTACCCGGCGATCGAATTCGTCGACAAGCCGGTCTTCAAGGAAGCCGACTTCAAGAAGCTGAGCACGCTGATCGAGCGTCTGGAGAAGGCACAGGCGCGGAGCGTCGTGGCAGGCGAGCAGATCCAGAGCGCGCTCCTGTCCGTGCGCACAGCGTTGGGCAAGGTGAACCCGCTCGTGCCCGCGGGTGTGGGTGTGACCTCGGGCCGCATGTCGAGTGCTGCGCCGCCGCCGAGCGCGGCGCCGAAGCCTGTGCCGAGCGGGCCGCTCGGTGAGGAGCGGGATCTCCCTGTCGGCCAGGCCGCTGTGCTCGACGCGTTGATCCAGTTCGCCGATGGGCTCAAGCGCAACAAGCTGAGCGTGCTCACCGGCTACAAGCGCAGCACCCGCGATGCATACATCGCCCGGCTCGAGAAGGCGGGGCTCGTCACGGTCGCGTTGGGACGCATCACCGCCACGCAGGCAGGCCATGACGCGCGCCCGAACGCCAAGCCCCTGCCGACGGGCAAAGACCTCCAGGTCTTCTGGCTCAGCCGACTACCGCACGGCGAGGCGGCGATCTTCAAGATCTTGCTTGCCGCCGACGGGGACACCGTCGCGCACGTCGCGATCGACGAGGAGACCGGCTTCAAGCGGAGCACGCGCGACGCGTACCTGAGTCGGATGGAAGCCAAGCAGATCGTCGTGCGCGCACCCGGCGTCGCCTCCGCGAGCCCCAACCTGTTCTAGTTCGAGTTCGACCAACCCCAACTTTTGGAGCTACCGTGACCACCGAGAACACCGACGACAGCATCGAGACCAGCGCCAGCGCCATCGTTCCGCCGGAGCCGCCCACGCCGCCGGATCCTCGCATCCCCACCGCGGCGAAGGTCGTGGCGACGTGGGTCGTCGAGGGCACCAAGATGACCACGCGGTGGCGGGCCGTGTTCTGCCCCGCCGCGCCCGGCGACGAGTCCGCCTTCATGATCGAGCAGCGGCAGAAGGACGCGGTCGGCGACTGGTGCTGGGCGTACCGGTACCAGGTGCGGTCCTCGTCGGAGGCCGACACCTACCGCGCGCTGCTCGCCCTGGCGTTCGGCGACGTCGTGGAAGGAACGCGCGCGCTGTGAGCGAGCCGGAGAACCCCTATTGCCGGATGGTCGCCGCGCGTGCCGTCCTCTTGAGCTTCGGCTTCAAGGCGACGCAGATCTCGACGGTGTTCGGACCGACGACCGAGGACAGCCCGCAGCTCCACGGCGCCGTCGCGCTCGTCAGCCCGACGCGGGCGAGCGCCATCCCCCAGGACGCACCGGAGGGCACCACCGCGAGCGCGACGATCGACATGATGGTCATCCGCTGCGGCGCGATCCCTCGTGCGATCGACGACACGTATGAGGCGTCGTGCGAGGAGGAGTACGCCAACGTCCTCGCGGGGTTCGAGACGTTCACCGAGGCCGTCCAGCTGACGCTGGCGGCGAGCTACTACAACGCCGAGCAGACCGCCGCGCTGCGCGGCGAGTGCGTCTCGCGGGGGTTCCTGGCGTCATGAGCGACGAAGGGGGATGCCCGCCGCTGCAAGGCCAAGCGATGGGTGTGCAGAGCATTCACGTTTGGCGTGCTCGTGGTCCCCGAGAAGCGGTTCCGACCGCCGGCCGACGACGAACACGAGCGGAGCAGCGTCGAGCTCGCGCTCGCGGGGTTCCTGTTCGAGAGCAGCTACAGCGATCCCGAAAAGGACATGCTCGCGCAGCGCTACGAAGAGCTGACGCGGCTGAGCAGGAGGTAACCGATGGGTGTGACCAGCAATCTTGTCTCGAAGCGCTTCGCGTTCATCAAGCGCGCGATCAAGGAAGCGCGGTCCCGGATCCGTGTACCGGAAGGCTGGTTCGGCGACTGGCGCCACGTCTACGCGGTCAACGGTGTGCATGTCGTCGAGGTTCACTTCGCGGAGCAGGGCTACTGGCGCCTCGTATTCGACGGCAAGAAGGTCAGCGTCCACGACTCGCGGTCGTTCGCGATCGCGAAGGGCTCGAAGCTGATCGGCAAGATCAAGGAGTCGCGCCGTGCTCGCTGATCGCTACGTCACGCCACACGATCTGGGCCTCGACGTCGACGTCGTCAAGCTGCCGGGCGGTAACGTCATCTACCCGATCGACGGGAACTGGGACGAGCTGCGTGCGGACTGGCGCCTCAACGAAGGCGCGTGCGACCCGTTCTGCCATACGATCCAGAACCGCGGCGACAGTGGCATGCGCGGGCTCACCGCTGTCGAGCCGCGGTCCCACCACAACACGCCGCCGGCGGTGATCTACAGCCTCCGTGCCCGGGCGAGCTGCGCGCGCGCCTACGAGTGGCTGTGCGGCAACCGCGGCGCCGAGATCACCGTCGCGTTCCACTACCGCCAGCGCATCTACCGCGAGGTGCGGCTCAACCGTCTGCTCCGCGAGGAGTGCCTGCTCGGGACGCCGGTGACGCTGCAGGAAGCGCTTTCCTTCGGCGTCTTCGTCATCCCGAGCGAGCGCTACGAGTTGCCTGGCGCGAACATGGCTCCACCGCTCGGTCAGGTCGGCGTCGCGCCGACACCGCAGGGACGTGAGATCGCGGCGAGCAGCATCGAGTTCGCGCTGGCCGGCTTCCTGTTCGACGGGCGCCGTACGGCAGAGCGCCGTTTCGAGGAGATGAAGCACATCGTTCAGGGTGACCGTCCGTCGAGCGAGGGTCCGTTCCGGTGATCACTTGGAAAGTCATTCCAGGGCACCGGGTGAGTCTGTTTGCGGAGGTGCCAATCCACGCCGGTGCAACGTTGCACCTGTTCGTCTTCGAGCATCTCGCCAAGGAGAGGGCGCCGTACGGCCACTTGAAGCCTTTCGGATGGCACCTCACGACGAGCGGTCACGGCTGCGGTGGCTTGAAGTTGTTTGAAGGTCATGAAGACACAGTCGAAGAAGCGAAGACCGCCGTGCGTGGTGGCCTGTGCCAGCTCGTTCGGTTGATTGAGACCGCGCTGATCGGTGGGGTTGAGTGAGCACACCGCCCGCCGTACTCCGCGTCGTGCTGTTCGCCGATGACACCGTCGTCGTCGAGAGCCACGACATCGAGCTGTGGCGGCGACTGCACGGCACCATCATCGCCTCGAAGCGCAGCGTTGACCGTGATCTCCAGCTGCGCTGGCAAGCCGCGGCGATCCGGCCTGACGATCGGCGCCTGGCCGACGCCATCCTCCACTCGGTTTGCACCAGCCGCGCGGTCTCCCTCGTCGCCTTGGTCGGCAAGAGCCGCAAGCCCGTCCTCGTCGCCGCGCGCAACCTCGCGATGTGGATGTTGCGCGACACCGCCGGGCTGTCGTACACGGCGATCGGCGGCCTGTTCCTGCGGCACCACACCTCGATCATGCACTCGGTGCGGCGGATCACCGAGAAGATGGACGACACCATGCGCGCCGAGGTCGCGACGATCGCGGCGCAAGCGAGGGTGCAGTGAAGTTGAAGCCCTGGCAGCACGTCGTCGAGTGGCCTGACGAGGAGGTCATCCTCGACATGAAATTCTTGATCGTGAATGCTGAGCGTCGACGCGATGGGCTCTACCAGATTCCGGGTTACATCATCCACGGTCCGGTGTCGGATCTTTCAGTAGATGGCTACCGCGCGACGAAGCTCAGCACCGATGGTCGGATCCTCGTGACCGAGGACCACGACGGAGGAGACGAACAACCATGACGTTCGACGAGGTGATGACGAAGGTCGACGAGCTGTGCGAGCAGATCAACGTCGACAAACCGTGGAGCGACGACGCGTTCAAGCAGCTCCAGATCGCGTGCCGCGATCTGCAGAGCGACGTCGTCTACGACACGTTGCAGGCGCTCGGAGAACCTGGTTGCTCCGCGCGCAAGCCGCTTGCTGAGGCGGTGATGTTGCGACATCGGACGCTCAACGAGATCCAGGTCATGCGCAACCACGCTGGTGTCCGAACCGGGGCCGTCGTTGCGGTCGAGCAGCGTCGGCACGATCACTGTGCACTCGTTGGGGTGCTGCTCGCCCTTGATGAACGCTACCTCTACAACCTCTGGGTCGGAGAAGTTCATGAGTAACACCGAGAAGCGAAGCGTTCTTCAAGACTGGGTCCACGCGCTGCCGTTCATGCAGCAGAGCGTACTCATCACGGCCACGCGTGGCCCCGATGGCATCCGCAAGGACCACATGGTCAAGGTGCTCATCAGGTACCTACGCCGGTGCTTCTTGATCTGCGCGTTCGACGGCAAGACGCGCTGGTCGCCCTACGAGGAAGGGGGCGGATCGTTCACCGGTCCGCTCGACATGAAGGAGCACGGCAACATCGAGCGCTACGTGGGGGAGTACCTGCGTCACGTCGACGAGCTGCCGCACCACTTTCAGCTCCACCTGATGCACGCGGCCGAAATCCTCGGCTACAAGCACCCCGACGACGACGTGCGCGAGTTCTGGTACGCGTTCTACTACGCCATCGTCAAGGACGCGCACCTCCAGTGCGAGACGAAGGAACAGATGGACCACCGGCTCGGCGACGACCATGACGCGTGGCGTTCTGGTGAGGTGGTCGTCGCGAAGAACAGCGGGCGCGTGGAGTGACCATGAAGATCTTCGAGTCGCAGAGCATCGACATCATCGCGCAGATCGTCGCGCGGATCGTCGAGGACACCGTCCAGCTCGGACGCCAATTCGGCTTCGAGTACCCGATGAAGTACGCCGTCGGGTTCACGCTCATCGAGCCGAACCGACAGCCGCACCCGGACAAGGTGGTCACACTCGTCACGCTGCGGATCGACGACACCAAGGTGACGTTCGACTGCCCGTGGACGCTGCTCGCCGATGCGGGCGGTGCGTTCTTCGACACGCTCCAGCGTGAGGCGAGCAACCTCGTCCACCGCTGGGGTGACGAGAACCCGTCCTTCAAGCCGTCGCGCGAGCGAGCTCGAGCCCTCGCGGATCACATCGCCAGCGAGGCGTGGCAGGCGGAGGCACACCAGCGCGCGCTGGCGATGGCGCGGGCGGCAACGTTCAGGAGAGCACGATGAAGAAGCGTCCGAAGCCCAAAGCGCCCGGCGGCCTCAAGGCCATCCCGTCTGTCGTCCAGCTGCCCGGCGGCATCCAGCTCAAGGGCATGCCCTTCAAGATCGTCGAGTACAACCCCGACGGCACGCCGAAGCTGTTCGAGCTGCTGCCGCCTGGCGAAGACGGGCCCGTGCGGCTGTTCGCGCAGGAAGCGTGGATCCGCTCTTCGCTGCGGAACAGGTAGCGGTGGGCTGGAACGATCGCCCGAAGTCCGGTGAGCGCTGGCGCAAGCGCGTCGGCGGCAAGACCGAGACGCGCACGGTGATCGACCGGACGCTCGGCGCGCAGATCGTGTACGTGCGCGGGCGGGTGCCCAAGCCGAACCGTGCCTTCGACTACCCAAGCGAGAAGCGCTGCACCAAGGCGGAGTGGTTCGCCTGGCAGGCAGGTGCAAAGGAGCTGGAACCGCGATGAACAAGCAACGACGACGCCGAGACTTCCTGCGCACGGTCAAGGCCGGTGACAAGGTCGAGGTGATGGAGCGCCGGCGAGGCGCCGGCATTCGCCGCGGACAGATCCACCCGTGAAAACCTCGGGCAACTTCGCCGCGATCTGCCCGAACCAGCTCGACGTCCGGGCACCTGATCTCGAGGACCGTCATTGAGGGCCTCGCGGCGAGCTTCTCTCCGACACCAGCTCAACGCTCGTCAATTCCAGGCGATCCCGGGGGACCCTGAATAGAGCTAAGTAGCTGATTTAACAAGGGTTTTCTACCGCTATTGACAACTACCATCATGAGCTGGTAGACGTAGGGAAGAGCTGGACGATGACGCGAATGAGAGCACGTCAAACAGGGGATCGGCGAGCCGGCCGCTCACGGGGACCAGGGGCCACCAAAGCGACGCCTGCGGCCCGTGAGCGGGCCAGGACGCCCCGTGAGCAGCGCGCCTGCGCCGAGCAGATGACCCTCGCGACGGTCGCCCTGCAGCTCGCGGACGTGCTGCAGAAGAAGCGCGTCTCACAGCGGCAGCTCGCCGGGCGCCTTGGCGTCACCGAGGCGCGCGTCTCGCAGATCCTCAGCGCGGACGGTAACCCCACCGTCAGGACCCTCGCGCGCATCGCCGCGGCGCTCGACTGCGCAGTCGTGATTCGGTTCGAGCCAACCAAGGCGCAGAAGCAAGAGCGGCTCGCCGCGCTCGGTGGGGCGCTGGTCGACGGCGTGATCCGGGTGCTCAAGGCGACTGGCGAGAAACGCGTTCCGCGGCAGCCGCTCGAATTCGTTCCCACCGCCAAGCCCATCTTGCTGATCGGAGGTCCGAAGTGAACCGCAACCCCGCCTACCGCCCAACGTACGTCACCGGCCCGGTCAGGTTCCACAACGGCGCGGTGACGCGCATCTACGACCACGACCACAAGAACTGCCACATTGGCGCGTTCGGCAACGGCGTCGTCGTCCAGGTGCGGATCCCGCATGGCAAGCACTCGCGCATGGTCGACGTCGTGGTCTCCGCCGACACCATCTTCGAGCTGGCCGAGGCTTTCATCGCAACCGCCGGCCACGCCTGCGACAGCAGAGGTGCGCGGATCGCGGACGCGGTGCCCGGTCGTCCGAACGTCGGACACGCGCTCTGGCACCTGCAGAACCCCGAAGATCCGATGCCGTGCATCGACCACAGCACCGTCATCGAGACGCAAGACGCGACGCGGCTCACCGGCGAGGTGATCGACGTCGAGATTGAAGAGAAGGAAGCTACCTCATGAAGATCGAGATCGACGTCTCCGACAGCATCATCGCCAGCACCATCGACTCCGCGCTCAGCGCCAGCGGGGGCTGCCTCTGGTGTGAAGAGGCCAAATTCCCCGACACGATCGGCGAGCGCTCGGTCGCCACGTTCCTCCTCGACAACGGCATCGTCACCTTCGTCCACGATGAGGTGACGAACAAGGAGGGCATCGCGCGCACCGAGACGACCATCAACCGCGAGGAGCTCGAAGCCGGGCTCCGCGTGCTGGCGGACGCGCTGCCGCACCACTTCGCGGACTTGCTCAACGAGAACGCGGATTCGGAGACCGGCGAGTACCTCCTCCAGTGCGCGCTGTTCGGCGACGTGGTGTTCGAGTGAGCCGCAAGCACCAGCGCACCGTGCGCGAGCAGAACGAGAAGTGTCACGCGCTTCGGCAGTATCAGCGGCTCCACAACGAGGACACCTTCCCCATGATCGACCCGATGAACCGCAACAAGCCCGACGGCATCCTCGAAGCTGTCGGCAAGGGCGGCACGATCCAGATGGAGACGCTCGTCGAGCTGCTCGCGCTGCTCAAGGCGAAGACCGAGTACCACTTCCACGTCGCCGTCGAGGTGCGGACGAACGCGCTGCTCAAGACGATCGACAACGAGGACGACGCGATGGAAACGATCCGCCGGCTGCGAGCGAAGAAGTGACGCAGACTTCGCTCGCAACCGCGACCTTCCCGATCGAGGTGCGGCACTCGAACCCCGCGCACACCGAGTGGCGCACGTACTCACGTCACCGCAGCATGGCTTCCGCGCGTCGTGCGTTTCGCGAATGCTGCTTGCTGGTACCCGATCTCTGGATCCAGCTTCGCAACGACTTCACCAGGGAGGGTGTGATCCTCAACCGGTGGACGCCGCCGCGGAAAGCCGCAGCTCCGCAGAAGAAGGTGAAGCCCGAGGAGCACTTCTGGAAGAAGTGGATCGCACATCTCCACCGCGATCTAGGCGCTGTACTCGCCCTGACCATCGGCGTTGAGCCATCTGACGACGAGAACATCCGCGCCGCGGTCGAGGCCGCCATCGCGCTGGAGCAGGAAACCACCCCATGACCACCGTCACCTTCCTCCTGATCCTCACGTTCACCGCGCTCCTCGTCGGGGCCGCAGCGTTCGGCGCTCGCTGGGCGCTGCGCCGGCCCACACCGCCGAAGGGCTCACGGTACGGCGGCGCCAGCGCCGCCGAGCGCGAGTCGTGGACACACTTCGACGAGGCTTGCGAGCGGTACCACGCCTGGCGTGTGCGCATGATCTGGACTTGGATCGTCGCAGGGAGCCTCAGCCTCTGTTTCTTCGTCTCGATCCCGCTGTGCGGCACCTTCCTCGCCGGTCAGGGCGACGCGATGTCCGAAGCCCGGACGTGGACGGAACGCTGGGTGCCTGGCGGAGAGTTCGAGTGCCAGGCGCGCGACACCGACGACAACAACTACGTGAGATGCACGGTCGGCGCACCCAACGGTGAGCTCACCGCGATCGAGTGCGGCGTCAACCGCTGGTACCAGGGCTGGCAGATCGACGACTGCCGGCTGATGAAGGGCTACTCGGGTAGCCAGGGGCACTAGATGCACACCATCGACTACGAAGTGAAGCAGCCGGGCCTCCACAGCATCACGCTGAACTTCAACAGCGACTGGGGCGGCGACGTCTTCATCGCGTGGCACGACGCGGAGCCGCCGAGTGGGGAGCTGTTCCCCTCCCAGAACGACGTCGATGCGCGCATGCGTTGGCTCCGCGAGCACCAGCACGAATGCACGGTCGTCGGCCGTGACCTGCTCCGCGGGCGCGCGTACCCAACGACCCAGGGCGGCATCGCGACGGTGACGGTACCGTTCATGGTCCTGACCATCGCGACGTGGCTCGCCATCAACCGCTGGTGGCAGGACAAGGTGGTCGCCGCAACCGAGGACACCTACGCCGGCGGCTACCGATGAGCTGGCTGATCGCTATCTCAACCGCGGGCGTCCCCAACTACTGGAACGCGCTCAACGGCTTCACCCTCGACGCCGATGAGGCGTTGCGCTTCGAGCGCAAGGAGGACGCTGAGAAGCTGCTCGTCTTCCTCTGGGAGCGGAAGGAGGCTGGTCACGTCAACCGCGACGTCTACGTCAAGGAGGTGGAGCTCACCCCGGACAAGGTGGTGTCGAGCGTCGCCATGCACCACGAGACCGTCGTCGAGCTCGCCGTCGACAACGCTGACCTCGGCATCACCTTCGAGACGATCACGGGCACCTGGACGCCAGGTCAACACGACGACTGGGCGGACTACAACCAGCGCGTCGGCATCCGCGTCTTCGACCAGGCGTGCAAGGCCGTCGAGGCGCTGAGCTACCAGCGCAACCTCATCCTGCCGATCGCGATGGTGCCCGACGCAGCCCGGACGCTCTTCGACGAGGACGGCTCCTCATTGCGTCGTCAGAAAGCAGGAACACCGTGAACCGCACCATCGTGATCGCTCTGCTCCTCGGAACCCTGTTCGGCTGCAAGACGGACAAGCTCCAGCCGAACCGCCGCTCGCGAGAGCAGGCCCGCCGCGACTCTGCGCTGATCACCGGCGAGCCGATGGACTGCGCCGGCCCGGACAAGATCGTCGTCGAGGAAACGGACGCCTGCGGCACCGTCACGCACGAAGAGGACAACCCCGAACCGTACGTCTGCGTCGTGCGCGGTCTCATCGTGCTGTGCCCGCGCTCGCTCAAGGAGCCCTGCACCTTCAGCGAAATCGGCCCGACGATGTACGCGACGCCGGAGGAGGACCGCCCGTGACCCTGACGATCCGCGACCTCAACCTGTCCGTACGCACCACGAACGCGCTCATGAATCACCTCTACGACAAGGGCACTTACGGCCGAGGCGGTGGGCCGCTGCAAGAAGTGCCCGCCGAGAGAATCCAAATGAGCACCCAGTACACCAAGGACCACCACGTCGAGGAGCTGCGCTGCGCCGCGTGCGAAGGCGATGGCTGGGCGTACGCCTACGACGGCGTCGGCGGACGCTGGGAAGAACGCTGCCACGTGTGTCACCACACCGGGCTCGTCAAGGTGCTCGTCCCCAACGCCGCTCCACCAGAACCCCTCCTCACGCTCGCCGAGATGGAGAGCCGCCACGTGCAGCACGTGCTCGCGGCCCACAACGGCAACAAGACGAGGACCGCCAAGACGCTCGGGATCGATCGCCGCTCGGTGTACCGCCGGCTGCAAGCACCCTCGCGTCGGTTCCGTTCCAAGCAGAGCGAAAGGACCGCCAGATGAAGCACTTCCTCCTCCTCACCCTCGTCTTCCTCACCGCCTGCGGCGACAACATCGACGTGTTTCCCGACGCAGACGAGCGGTTGCGCTGCGCGGACATCACGTGTGGCAGCCCGGTTTACTGCGAGGATCCGCCGAGTCCGAACTGCGCGTGCTTCACCCCTGACCCAACCGATCGCTGGACTGTGCTCTGGTGCGCCGCGCCGTGCGCCGAGTGCGACAGCGGCGACCTGCGCTGCAACCCCGCCACCGGTCGATGCTGGTGTGTCGCGCTCGACGGCGACGTCGACGCCTGCGAGCCGTGATGCTGCACATCTGCGACGTCTGCACCAAGCTGAAGCGCAAGCGCAGGAGCATCGCGCGGTATCGCGTGCAGTTCGGGACCTACGCCGGCGCGTGGTTCGTCTGCCAGGCCCACTACCAGCCGCTGCTCACCGAGCAGATCCCCAAGTGCGTCATCCAGGGCGGCATGGAGTGCTCGATCGATGAGCTGATCCCGTCGGAGAACGACCCGCTGTACGCCGAGTATCGTCCCATCGCAACGATCTCGAAGAGAGCTGCTGCATGAAGAAGCACGTGACAGAGATCGGTGTGGTCCCCGGCGGCTACTCGTGGGCGTGCTCGTGCGGCATCGCCTCGTTCGTCACGTTCTTCCAGCGTCCACGCGCCATCGCAGATGCATCCCAGCACCGAGCGAAGCGCAGACGCGCGCTGCTCGCGCGAGCGCGCAAACGAGCAAAGCGATGACCAGAGCCCGCGTGAATCCTACCCCTGATCTCTACGCGTTCATCAACGAGAGCGAGGCGCTCGCGGAGAACACCAAGGCGGGCTACCGCCGGGCCGTCGACCGCTGGATCGGGTTCGTCGGCCCCAAGCTCGTCGACTGGACGCCGGCGAACGCGATGGCGTTCTACAAGAGCCTGCGCGCTGACCCCAAGCTCAGCCTCAAGAGCGCCAACACGATCATGTGGGGCGTGCGCTACGTGATGAAGCGCCTCACCCAGATGCTCGGAAACGCGTTCCCGGTGAACCCGATCGACACCGTGGAGCGGGCTCGAGTCCGCGCGGGCCGCGACGACGTCACGATCGTGCGCGCGTTGACGCCCGAGGAGGGCCGGGCGCTCTACGAAGCCTGCAGCGGCAACGACGTCATCGCGCTGCGCGACCGCGCGATCGTGCTGCTCAGCTTCGTCACCGGCATGCGGCGTTCCTCCCTCGTCGCGACCCCGGCCATCGCGACGAAGGTGACACCCGACGTGGTGTTCTTGAACGTGCCGCTCAAGGGCGGTGGGTTCTACAACGTCCCGATCCATCCTGCGGTGTGGGAGCTCACGGCGGCGTACCGCACGGCGCTCGGGTCGAACGTATCTCGCACCTCTCCGCTATTCCGTTCGTTCAGCCAGCCGACGGTGAGCACGGGCGCGCGTGTGCCGGGCCAGCAGCTCACCACCGACGGCCTCTACAAAATTCTCGGCAAGCGCGCCGTCGAGGCGGGGATCGAGGACTTCCATCCGCACCGCTGCCGGCACAGTTTCTCCACGTGGTGTCACATGGAGAGCATCCCCACCGATCGGATCGAGGTCGTCACCGGCCACAAGGGCAACCAGTCGATCGCTCGTCGCGTCTACGGCGACGACGCGATGCTCGCACCGCAGGTCGTGGCTGCCGTCTGGCAGGCGATCGGCGGCGTCCTGGGGCTCGTGTGAGGTGCCACGCCGGCGCAGGGCACGACGAGGCGCAGCCCCGCGGCGCGAGCGGCGAGCTGTGCGACGCGTGCTGGCAGTGGTGGGTGCGCTTCCTCGATCGCCTGCTGCATCGTAACCAAGACCCCAAAAAGGATCCCGTCGCATGAAGACCAACGAGAGCATCGTTCTCATCCCGAACGCCGAGGCGTACAGCCGGGTCCACATGTCCACCGGCGGCCCGGTGACCGCTGATCACTACCACCTCGGCTATGTACTGCTCGCCGTCGTCCTCAGCGAAGACGTTGTCGAGTACGGATCCCAGAACTGGGATCAGGCGCAGCAGAAGAACGTCCGCAGCCCGGACATCACGCGGACCCAGCTGAAGTTCATCTACGGCGTCAAGCCCGAGGCCGCGATGGTCGAGTACGAGAAGGAGTACGCCGCACTCGGCCAGGCGCGCGACAAGCTGCGCGGCGAAGTCGCACGCAGCGAAAACCTGATCCGTCAGCTCACCGTCGAGCACCACAAGGAGAAGACGGAGCTGACCGACCTCCGCTTTCTCGCGCAGCTGCAGGCAACAAGCATCACGCAGCTGCGCGAGAAAGCGGACATGGCGATCGGCGCCATGGGCAAGGTGCGTGCGCACTTCGGCCAGAAGGCGCTCGACGAAGCGTTGGGGAAGAAGTAGCCATGATGGGCAAGGCACCGCTTCACGTCCTCGGTCCGACGATCAGCTTCAGCGGCGGGACGTTCCTCCTCGAAGATGTCGTCGACTTCCAGCTCAGGTTCTTCTTCCAGTGGAGCCCTGGGTGGCAGAACCTGATCACGAACAGCAAGCAGGAGGATGACACCGCGTGGGCGCCGCCCGACGGCTCGCCGCTCAAGACGCTGGAGGGCTACCTGATCGTCCCCCAGGTCTACGACCTCTACATCATGGGCATGGCGGTCTCCGACCGTGCGCTGGCGCTGCGCGCGAGAACCCACATCCTCGGCTACCCTAGTGCCTGGCGCACGTTCTCCGGGCCGGTGCTCGCCGAGAAGGGCTACGCGCTCACCCAACCGCTCGTCGTACGTGGCGGCGACAAGCTCAAGCTGGAGGGTAGCATCGGCGCGCAGCCCGCGCCGCGGGACTGCTACACCGTCGATCTGATCTGCATCCTCGTGCGGCACCACCGCGAGGACAGCGCGACGCAGCCGACGTTCCCCGAGCCGATCGCCACGCCCGCCGGTCAACGCTGCTCACGCTGTCACGATACAGCACCAAACGCGATGGGCTGCGCGACGTGCAACCCGGTGCAGCTCGGGGTCCGGCTCGCCGCCGCGCTCCTCGAGCTCGACACGCTGAAGGCGGGGCTCAGCGGGCCGGCGGGCACGTTCACCATGCTCGATCAGGCGAACAACGCGAACCACCGCGCCCACACCCAGCTGGACGAGGCCAGGGTTCCACAGTGCGGCGACTTGTCAGCGAGAATAGCATGGCTCGTCGGCCAAACGGCACCCGATTCCTCGACGAAAAGACCGTCGAAGAAGGCCAAGCGAAAGGTGAAGAAGTGATGTCCGACAACGCCCAAGACGATCTCGATCGCGCCAAGGCGATGGCAGCGCGGTACGACGCCAAGCTCGAACAGCTCCGCGGCAAGCGGATCCGGGTGATGCGCGTGCTGGTCTACGAAGGCGAAGCGGAGACCGTGCTGCAGCAGCTCTCGCGTTCCTTGCCGTCGGGCACACGTGACTTCCCGCTCCGTCGTGACCTCCACGGATCGTCGGGCGCCACCCGGCCCGGCACGCTCACCCTCACCATCATCGATGAGGGCACGCTGAAGATCTTGGAGTAGCTCCTGCCGCACCTCTGCCACGCGATCGGTTGTCTTCTCGCCGTCCCACCGCAGCTCTTGTTCTGCTGGGAACACTGGATGCGCACGCCGTACGTCCACCGCGCGGCGGTGCGTGACGCCTACCGCCCGGGTCAGGAAACCACGAAGAACCCTTCGGGCGCGTGGATGATCGCCGCGCAGAAGGCGATCTGCGCCGTGGCGGTACGCGAAGGCAAGATGCGCGCGAAGGATGCCGAGGCCCAGGTCGCGCGCACCGTCGCCTTGTTCAAGCACCGGCTTGGCCCGCTCAACCCGCCGCCGGTCACGCGGCTTGTCGCGCGCGACAAGCCCTACGACGTCTACATCGGCCGGGGTGGACCGTTCGGGAACCCGTACGCCAGCTCGAGGAGTAGCCGGTACCCGGTGATCCTCTGTAGCGACCGTGAGACCGCGGTGCGCTGTTACCGCGAGTGGTTGATGGGCGAGGCGGTCGCCCCGGGGTGGAAGAAACCCACCCGGCTAGAGATCCTCGGGCTCAAGGGCAAGCGGCTGCGCTGCGCCTGTGATGGCTCGCTGTGCCACGGCAGCGTGCTCGTCGAGCTGGCCGAGAGCGGGCTGTGGTGGCCAGCGTCGGCGTTCCACTCGTCAGCGTGCATGTGCCTGGCGTGCGAGCAGCGCGCCGCGGACGACATTCCGTTTTAGGAATCGGTTTCTGACAGATCCAACTGGTAGGGTTCTTTCAACATGCGGTTCAACGACTTCCAGAAGAAGGCGGCGGCGCTCGAAGCGGCGCAATCGGCGCGCTACGAAGCCGGCTGGCGAGCCGGGGAGCTGGACGAGCTGCCACTGGGCGGTGCATGGATCGTGCGGAGGAAATGATGAACGCCAACCAGATCCAAGATCTCAGCGACACGGAGCTGCGTGAGCTGCGCACGGTCGTCAACGACGAACACGAGCGCCGGCAGCGCTTGCGTATGGTGACTGACGAGGAGCAAGCGGAGTGGTGTCGCGGCGGCGACGGCAAGATCCGCGCGATCAAGATGCTGCGCGAACGACTGGGCCTCGGGCTCCACGACGCCAAGCTGCTCTTGGAGCGGCACGCGGGCGTGTCCCAGTGATCGAGCTCATCGCCACCGGGACCGTCGCGCTGCCCTGCGTGTTCCCCAGCTGCACCAACGCCGCGCGCTACATCACCGTCGACGGGCGGTTGGCGTGCGGGACGTGCCCGGTCGAGCACAAGGTCGACGCGATCAAGATCGCGAGCGTGCCGGAGCTACTGCGCCTGGTGCGCCGGTTCCTCATCGAGCAGCCACCGGCGCACACGTTTCACAGCTGGGCCCAGATGTTCCGTGAGGTCATTGGCAAGGACGTGAGCGTGGATCCCATCCCGGTCCGTGACAGGACGTGCGACCTCAAGCCGACGTACTTCCCAGAGCCGATCGAGGACGAGGTAGAACGGTTCAAGACAATGCTCAACGAACAAGTGGAGAAGCTGTGATCCTCAGCGACAGCGCCATTCTCAAGGCGATCGACGACTACGCGATCCGCATCGAACCGTTCGACCGACAGAACCTCGGCGGCAACAGCTACGACGTTCATCTGGCGGAGACGCTGATGACGTACCAGCGGCCCGCCCGGCGTGATCATGACAACCTCCCGATCTGGGGCACGTTCGCGCCGCTCGACTGCAAGATGGCACCGACCGCCGTCGAGCACACCATCCCGCCCGAGGGCTTCGTTCTCGAGCCGGGCAAGCTCTACCTGGGCGCCACGCGCGAGTGGACGGCGACCTACAAGCACGTGCCCTACGTCGACGGGCGTTCTTCCGTCGGGCGCATGGGCATCCGCATCCACGCCACCGCCGGGCGTGGCGACGTCGGCTTCGAGGGCAGCTTCACGTTGGAGATCGACGTCATCGAGCCGGTGCGGATCTACGCTGGCATGCGCATCGGCCAGCTCACCTACCACACGGTCGAGGGCGAGGTGCTCTCGCCGTACGCGACGAAGGCGACCGGCAGTTACAAGGACACGCCCCACGGCTCCAAGCCAGTGCCGAGCGCGCTGTGGAAGAGCTTCGAGCAGAAAGAAGCGAAGCCTGCCTACGACTGCATGGACCCCGACTGCACCGGTCCCGAGGATCCACGCCATGATCCGCCGCGAGGTTCCCGGTGAAGGCCCGGGCGGTACCGAGATCCACTTCTAGGAAGTTGAAGCTGGCGGCTTAGCGCTGCCGAAGGGAGCTGTATGACACCAGAGCAGAAACAAAGACTCGTGCAGGCGCGCGATCGTGAAGAAGCTGAGAAGCGCGCGCTCGATGCCACAGCGGTGTACTCGAAGGTGCAGTTTATCAAGGACTGCCTGCAGAAAGCGGGCATTACGCCAGAGAACGCCCGGCGTTTCCTTGACCGATTCCTTCGTGCGCGCTCCGAGGATCCGATGTCGGAGGAGGAGGCCGCATCTGCGCTTGCCGAGATGGGCGTGGACGTCGATGTAGAGCTGAAAAAGTTGCTCGAAGCATTCGGGGAACAAGGTGATCAAATGACGGGCTTCTACGACCAGCACTTTGGCGACGCCATCGCGACCGATGAGCAGGAGCGTACGCTCCGCTCCTCCGAGGCCGAGGCACGCCGGTTCTTGTCCGACTACGACAAGGAAGGCGCCCAGGTCATCTCCAAGATCCTGCCGCGCGACGTCGCGTACGTCTGCGCCGCGCTGCTCTACCGCTCGAAGCAAGTCGACCCGCTCTTCGAGCAACGGATCCTCAACACCAGCGGAATTCACTGCACGCTACAGTCTGTAGAGGGGCGGAAGTGCGTGGCGCTGGCTTGGCGCCTGCTCGATCCGATGGAAGCGCGCGCTGTCGCAGCAACGCTGCTCAAGTTGGCAGATGAAGCCTCGGCGTGAGAGCTCAGCCGGTGACCTTCTACGAAGCGCAGCACGGCTACGGCGGACACTACGGCGTGCACACCTTCCTGGTCACCGACGATGTGCTGTACGCGCGTGAGCAGATCTTGAAAGAGATGCACCACCAGATGGGTGCGAAGAACTTCAAGGAGTCCTTCCGCGCGTTCGACGACAAGTTCCAAGAATTCCTGAAGGACGAAGAGCGCGGGCTGTACTTCAGAGTCCGCGACTGCGACTACCACTACGCGCTGCGCATCGCGCAGCTTCGCGTTGCGGTGACGCCGCTCTCTACAATTCAGAGGTCGACATGAGCTACCGCATCCGTGCGATGGACGGCGAGAACTGATGCCGCCCAGCTACATCCAGCTCGCTGACACCATCGAGATCGTCGCGCACGACGTCATGCGCGCAGCGCAAGAGTTCAAGAACGACCCGACGGTCACCGCCTTCGGACGAATTCTCGGCGCGCTCGCGCAGCTCACCACGATCATCAAGGCGTACAAGCGACCGATGCGCGAGTGGCTCGTGATCAAGGACGAGAAGGCGAAGCGCCGATGATCCATGAGTTGCTCCTATTCCTGATCCTCTGGCCGCTCGTTTGGCTTGTCCTCGTCAACCTCGTGCTTGCATGGGAGCGTCGCGATCGACGCCCGTACATGCCACGCTTACCGCGTGCAGCCGTACGTCGAGGTCGTCGGTGACGGATCACCTCCAAGATGAGATCCTCGCGTTCTTCCACGGACGGACGCAGGACGCGACGCCAGCGAAGATCAACAGCATGCAGCTCGCCAAGCAGCTTCGCGTCAAGCCGCGGCTCGTCGTGCGCGAGCTGACGAGGCTGCGGAACGCCGGCAAGCTCACGTGGAGCATCGTCACCGGCTGGAAGATCGCCAAGCCATGAGCACCCCGCATCTCTTCCACGTCGAGATCCCACCGGAGTTGGTCGAGGTCGTTGACTACATCGCCGTCGACAAGAGCAGCGGCACACTCCTGATCCAGTGGAAGAAGGCGGTGGTGCTGTCGCAGATCTCCACCGACGGTCGACCGATGATGACCGGCGACATCTCGGTCTGCGTCAACAACCTCATCGTCAACGTGAGGCCTGTATGACGCGTGAAGAGATCGACTTCTGGCCCATCCTCCATGCGATCCCGCTCGTCGGGCTCGACGCCGGCGCTCAGTTCTTCGGAGACGACGGGCCCGAAGAAGGGCGCTACGGTGTACGTGGCATCGTCAAGAACGCGTTCCAGGTGAACACGCGGATCTCAAACGTCCAGCGTGGAATCCCGGCGTGGAAGGCCTTCACGATCGAGCAGGTGTACTGCGTCAGCAACGTCGTGCTCGTCGGCAACGTGACGCTCAAAGTGGCGGGTCGGGCGAGCACACAGCGAGTGATCGAGGTTGAGCGGCACGCCGCTGCGCTTCACCTGGTCCAGCCCTTCAGCTTGCTTTCGGAGCGTCTGGTCGTCAACCACACGCTCGAAGAGATGGTGAAGCGCAGCGGCGTGCCGCTCAACCTCGATCACTCGCTGTGTGCTGTGGGGAAGCTGGCCGCGTTCTTCACCAAGCTCGCCGCCGAGACGCGGGAGAAGAACTCGGACTGGCACCACGACCCGAATCGCAACGCGCGCGACCGTCGCATCAACGACGTGATGACGCTGCTACAAGGACTCCACGACGTCGTCGCCACAGTCCCGCTGGTCGTCTTCGGTTTCGCAGGTCGCGCGACGATCGAGGTGTTGTAGGCGCCGCTCCTCGGCTCCTTGTATGTCGGCGTCGAGCCGAAAACACTCAGACCCCCTGTCGATTTCCGTCGATTCCTGATGATTGCGTCTAACCCCAGAGAAGCGTTAAGCTCTCTCCATGCTCCTCGCGACCCGCGTTCCGGGCCGGCTGGCTGGCGGGCGTAGTGCGCTCGGAGCCGAGACCGGTTTCACCTGCTCGATCCTGGGGACCTGCTCGGGCACCACCCCGGCGGTGACCGCGCGCTTCATCGCGTTGCAGCGCGAGCTGAACCGCGTGCGGCCGATGTTCGGCCTGCCGGCGGATGTCTCCCTCGACGGCAAGATCGGTGCGGGCACGCTCGCGAAGCTGATGAAGCTCGCGGACAAGATCGTCGGCAGGCCGAACAGCTCGCAGTTCGACAACGTCTTCGACAAGTACGCGTTCAACCAGACCGTCGACAACCCGGGTGAGGTGTCGATCGCGCCGACGACGAAGGTGCTCGCATCCGAGGCACTGAGCGTGACGCAGGCTCTCGAGCGCAACGGGCTCACGATGCAGCACTACTGGGCCGCGCAGGACCAGCACCCCATCGTCCCGACGACGTCGCAGACGGTGAGCGACTTCATCCGGCCGATCCTGGTGTCAGCGAACCTGCCGACGAGCTCGGGTGCTCCGCTGACGACGCTCGACCCCTACGGTACGAGCGTCGCCACCACGCGGATGGCGAAGTTCAAGGTCGCAGGGGCGGTCGCCGGCGGCTTGCTGCTCGGGTTCGGGGCGATCGCGCTCGCGCTGCGCAACCGCTAGCCGCGTTGGCGCCGTCGCCACCACAACGCGAGCGCGACGAAAATCCCCGAACCGCCGAGCGCGATGGCGATCGGAAGCACGGGGGTCACTGGGTGGGGTTCTGACCACGCGAGCCGATCGATCGCGTCCGCGAGCCGGGCTGCTGCCGCTGCTGCGCCGCTCGGCGTGAAGTGGACGCCGTCGTTGGTGCGGCTGAGATCGTGGCTGAGATCGAAGAAGCGGATCAGGTTCTTCGGTCCGAAGACGTCGTACTGCGCTTCGTAGACGCCGATCGCCCGCGCCTGCTTGGTCGCGTCACGGAATGCGGGTGGGCTGATCGCGATCACCGTAGCGGCGCCGTTGCGCAGGAACGCGTTGCGGATCATCGCGAAGGCCGACATCACCGAGTGCTGGTTGAGGTTGAGGTCGTTGGTCCCGAGGAACAGGAACACCACGTCAGGGCGCCGGGCCACCTCGGCGTCGAGAACGGCGCCCTCACCGTCGCGCTTCACCAGGTCCCACGCCGAGCGCCCGACGCGCGCGTTGATGCGCACCGCCTTGGCGCCACGCGCGAGAAGCTGTGACGCGAGTAGGTCACCTGGGCTCGAGGACGAGCGCTGGACCGGCTCGGTCACTTCGATGGCGTTGGGTGCGCTGTTGGATCCGCGGTGCGTGAGGCTGTCCCCGAGGATCAGCACGCTGCGGTCGCGGAGGTCCACGACCTCAGATCTTACAGCTACGCTTGACGTACACGCCGAACTTGAGCCGACCGCCATCCTGCGGCGTCTTCAGCTTGCGCGAGGTCGCGCAGCCGGCGCCGGCGCTGGCGTTGATGTCGGCCGCCGCCGCCTTGGCACCCGCCTTGGTCGGGAACGCGTCGTAGAGCTTGCCGCGTGATCTGCCCATATCCAGAGCCTACAAGAAATCGAGCGGGGTGGCGAAATCAGTCCTTGTAGATCTCGCGGTGCTTGATCTTGTAGACCGTCGCGAGGTTGAGCTCGAAGAACGTCGCGACGTCCTTGAACATGGCGCCATTCTCGATCAACCACCGGATCTGTGCGGGCTCGTGCGGTTCGAGCTTCACGTCCGAACGGTTGCGTCGCTGCGTTGGCCATGAAGCCCAACGGCAATTTTCCGGGCTGTAGTCCCCGTTGGTCTCGCGGCGATCGAGCGTCAGACCTTCAGGTCGCTCACCCATGTCAGCGAGGAAGTTCTCGAAGGAGAGCCAGCGCGCACAGACCTTGATGCCGCGCCCGCCGTAGTCGTTGTACTTGTGGTTCTTCGGATTCAGGCAACGCGCCAGCATGCCGCGCCAGATCGAGTAGGTGCTCGTTTGCCGTTGGCCGCCGCTCATCGCGCGCGACGTGTGTCCGTGGGTTGGCTTAGCGCCTTGCGGGAGGCAACCGCAGCTTTGCGTGTTGCCGCTGCGCACGTTGCTCCGGCGCAACTCCAGCTCATTCCCGCAATCGCAGCGGCACCGCCACATGCGATGACCCCTGATTGCACCCAGCTCCGCGACGAGCGTCAAACGCCCGTACCGCACCAGTGCTACTTCCCTTTTCGCGCGCCCAAGCCCTGCGCGAACGCGATGGCCGGCGTGATCACCGGGAAGATCCCGCCGAGGAGGCCCCAGCCGACCGCCCAGCCGATCGAGCCGTTGTTGCGCTTGTAGCCGTGGTAGGCGCTCACGCCGGCGGAGGCCGCCGAGATGAGGCCCCAGAGCAGGCTGGGCGTGTCCTCGGCCGCGCCGAAGAGCCCGATGCCGGAGTCGTAGGTCTGGGCGCCGGGTGAACCGGCCGGGAACCTTTGGGCGCTGAGCATGGGCTCGAAGGTACCACAGGGCGCAGGTCAAGAACCCAAGAACCCAGATCTGACAGGTCGTGGGCGTAGGCTGGGCACGTGTCCACCTACCCGCCGTTGTTCTCCCCCCACCTGGGCGACAAGCTCGTCGACTGGGCGCTCCTCGCCCGCGCCGGCGGCCAGACCCTGGTCGTCGACAAGGACATCCTCGAGCTCGGCCCGAGCTACGGCATCGACCTGATGATGTGGGCGCCGTACGCGCGGTCGTACACGATGATCGAGAGCGCGCCGAACGTGATCGATCACCTGAAGCCGATGGTGGATCTGCTGCGCACGCGGGCGTGTGCCGTCTCGCTCATCACGGCGAACCTCCAGCACAGCGACCCGTCGCACGTGCTCATGCCCGGTCAGCAGACGCCGACCGCCGATCTCGTGATCGACTTCGGCACCGTCGACAACGTACTCGACGGCTTTCATCCCTTCGCGATGGCGTACCGCACGCTGCGGCCGGGCGGGATCCTGCTCACGACCTACGCCAACCGCGGCTACTTCGAGGAGGAATATTCCCCGAGCGGCGACGAGCTGCGGTTCACGCCGCAGACGCTCGCGAACTTCTTCCGCCACGAGCTGGGCGCGCTGACCACCGTCCGCATGGGCGAAGATCAGCCGCGCGCAGGCATGGCAATACAGCGTCCGCTCTAGCTCTCGGGATCGACGGGATCGATCTCGACCTCGGACCACGGCGTGTTCACCGCATCCTCGGCCTGGATCAGCTCCTGGATGTCCTTCCAGAACTCCGGCTTGACCTGACCTTCAGGTGAGATCATCCCGTTGCGCGCGAGCACCGTCAGGGCCTGCACGCTCGTCGTCACGTCGATCTCGACCTCGGGGACGGCGCCGGCCTCTGTGGTGCGGCCGGGCGAGGTGGAGGTGCGCGGCAGATCGTCGAACTCCATGAACTGCTGGCAGCCATCGACCGCGTGATCTCGCCGACGCGTGAGGCAGTGGAGGCAGTGCTGCTCCTCGTACGCGACCGGCGTCGGCCGCGGGGCATTCGGCGGCTGCTGGCCGGGCTGCGCGCGGCGCACCGTGGGCTTCGGTTTCTCGCCGATGAAGTCCTGCGCCAGCTTCGCCGAACCGTACTTGAGCGCGAGATCCCCGATCTGGTCGAACAACCGATGCAGCGGGTGCTCCGGCGGATCGGGGATCTGGTAATCCTCGTGGAAACCCGACATGTGGAGGATCTTGAACGCATCCTCGGGTGAAAGCGCCGCGTTACCTGTCGCCTCGCGCACGAAGTCGCGCAGCGCCTTGGCCGACCCCAGTGGGTCGAAGTCCCCTTCCTCCTCGCCCCAGAACTCCGACCGCAGCCGCTCGGCGATCGCCTTGATCCCCTCGTGGTCGATCAGCGCAAACACCGGCGTCCACAGCTTCATCAGGAGATCGACCATCGGCTGCGCTTCGCCCTTGAGCATCAACGCCAGTGCAAGGAGGAAGGCGTCGAGGGCCTTCTGCGCGTCGTCGTGGAGCTGATCACGCGCAGAAGGAGAACGGGAGGAAGAACCGGGCGAAGTGGAATTCATTTCGGACCCTACAGTGGTTCGGCCTCCGGTCGGTGTCAAGTCGCCGGACGTGATCCACGGCGCTTCGGCCGGATTCGCATCGGCTTCTCCGGCGCGTAGGCCTCCCAGAATCGGACGGGCGCGATACCCTTGAGCCCGATCGCGTTGTAGGCGGTGAAAGCAAGGTCGAGGTCGCCGCGCCGTCTCGAGCCCGGCTGGAGTCGAATCTCGACGTGCCAGACCCCGTTGGCATCGATCGCGCCGTAGGGGCCGCGATCCATCACGCGGCACAGGGTCGTGCGCCTCGTGCGCACTGACTGCACCACGAGGATCGTCCCGAACTTGAGGGTTCGGTGCGCGCAGACGTGCATGCCCGCTTCGATGTGGTGATCGGGGGCCGCGGCGAGCGCCGCACCACCCCAGCGTCCGTCCTTGGGGCCGCCGTAGCGGCTCGCCCGGGTCACGACAGGTGCGGTGTCCGGGGCGCGGACGGCGGGCGGGTTGTACAGGAACGGATCGTTGATGAGCTGGAACCACTGCAAGACGAGCGACACGATCACGGGTGCGAAGTAGGAGAACATCCGCGCACCCTATCAGCTCGACCTGTCCCAGAATCCTTGATCGGGTCCGCGAAAGTGCGGTAGAACCGATCCCGCTCGGGCCGCAAGTTGGTGGGTTACCCTCAATCGGTGATCAACCCCACCGGCAACCTTTTGTCCGAGCACTTCGAGCGGAGTGGGGAAGCTCGGTATCCCGCGTGGTTCATACCCACGAGACCACTGGTTCAAATCCAGCCTCCGCTACCAACGACGCCGCGGGCGCTGCGTTCGACGTGCGCGCCCGAAGCTCTCGACCGATCGCAGCCGATAGACGCGGCGTGGGAGATGCTCGCGCAGCGCGCGCTTGCAGGTCTTCTCACTGCTGTCGCCGACCGCACCCTCGCTGTCGAAGAACGAGACCTGCCACTTCGCGTTGCCGGGCTTGGTCGTCTGGTGAAGTACGGCGAACTTCGACGGATCGTCGCGCTGGACGAACTGCGCTGCACGCAGCCGCTCCTCGTCGCACTCCCAGAGAAACGTCTTCTCGTCGAGGATCTGTGAGATCACCGGATCCGGGCGAAGCCGGATCGGACTGCGCGGGCGTCGCGGGGCCATGTCCTCAGCATCCCAGCTCTTGGATCCGCCGGTCCATCGCCTTCTGCTTTTCCAGCATCGCGTTGACGCGCGCCACCGCCTCGGGGCGGTACTCACCGGGACGGTACTGGCCGTTGTACACGCGGTCGGCGGCGGCGTGGTAGCGCTGCAGGAGCTTCCACGACTTGTCGACGAGGTCGTGGCAATCGACAGGCTTGGCGCCGCGCAGCGGACGCCGGCGACACGGTCTACGACGGCATGCGCGCGGTGGCATCGCTCAGCGTCCCTTCTTCAGATCGCTGATCCCGATGTCGAACACCGAGCCGCGCTTGTAGCCGCTGACATTCGCCCGGACCTCGGCGACGCCGCAGCCGCTCCAGCCGACGATGGTGCCACGGACGCCGCTCTTCCACGGCTTGCCGCTGAACCAGCCGCCCCGGATCCGGACCTTGTCCTTCACCTGGAAGCCGCGCCGGCAGGCCGCGGAGGCGTAGCTCTTGCTCCGCTGCGCCATCTAACGCCGCCGCGCGCCCTTGGTGTTCGGCACCTTCTTGGCCTCACGACCGTCCAGGAAGCTCCGCGCAGCGTCGAGCGCGCGGATCCCCACAGTCGCTGCGGCGAAGGCGACGACGCCCCAGGAGAGGAAGGACCACGCCGCATCGCCCAGGGCGAGCTGCACAGGGGAGGCGGATTGATCGCTCCACTCGTCGCCGAAGCGCGGAGTGCGGCTCGCGCCGTCGAACGTGATGATCGATGCCATGAACCGGATCTTCTCATGGACCGCTGCGGACTGCCATCCCAGCCTGGAACCGCATAGAATCGAACGGTCCGCGTCATGCCGAACCGTCTCATCCAGACCGTGGCCTTCGTTAACGTGGCCTCAGGCGCGACGGTGGCGCTGCCCCACGAGCTCAACAACAACGGGCAGGCGCTCGTCCCCGACTTCGTCTGGCGCGACAACGGCAACTTCATCGTCGTCGGCGCTACGGCAACGACGGTCACGGTGCGCAACAACGGTCCCGGTGCCGACTCCTGCAACGTCTGCGTCGAGCGCAAGCACTCCATTCCACGCGTGCTCGGCGGCAACCCGTTGGTACCAGCACCGTTCATCCCTGCCGTGGGCGGATCGGCGAGCCTCGGCGTCTACCAGACCATCGCGGACACGGGCACCAACAACACCGCGTCCTTGGTCTACACGCCGATGCCGAACACCGCGATCGTCGTTGTGCTGGCAGGCACGTACCTCTGCCTGTTCAACGGGATCCTGCACGGCAACAACCCGAACAACCTGGTCTACTTCACCTTCGCCGTCAACAACGTGGTCGTTCTTGGCGAGCGACACCTCGCGGGCAACAACGACAAGGCGGCAGTGTTGATGCAACCCGTGACGGTCGCTGCCGGAGACACGCTCGAGGTGCAGTGGAAGGTCGACGGCGGCACCGGACAGATCCACGATCGCAACGTCACGATCGTCCGGATCGCGTAGCTCAGTCGAGATGGATCTTCGCCAGCTTGACGTAGTACCGGGGATCTTCGGTGAGGTGGTCGAGGGCGATCGCACAGGCTCGCCGCCAGCTCCGCGTGTGTTCGAGCTCGACCTTGCAACCGCGCTTGAGCTGCATCGCGGTGATGCGCCCCCGACCCATCTTGTCGGTGGGCGCCTGGCCTGTGCGTCGGCGCCAGCGCTTGAGGAGCGCGTCACGATGGGTCCAGCGCTTCATCTACGTCGGCTGCTCTTGCGGCGGCGGCGTCGGACCACACATCGGGCAGATTCCTTCGTGCCATCCTTCAGTGATCAGCAGCTTGTCGACCGCTTCGCGATCGATCACCAGGAAGCACTCATCCTCGACGATTGGCGCAGCGATGACGATCGCGGCGGCACCGGCGCACTCCACGCACTCCACCTTGATGTTGATGAAGGCACGCATCAACTAGAAGTTCGCGGGCTCGAAGATCGTCCGCCACGCGCCGTGCTGTGCGTCGCTCACGCTGAGCACGCGGCCGGCGTTGACGTCCTTACGCAGCGAACCACGGCTGCCGAAGTAGAAGACGTCGTAGTGCGGATCGTAGGCGAAACGGCAGATGCCCTCGCGCACGAGCGGCTTGAGCACCTTCGCCAGCGCCTTGCGCTCGCGGGCACCCATGTTGCCCTTGACGATCCGGGGACAGCTCTTTGCCTTCGCCATGGTCCGATTCTACCTACATCGCCCGTTCGCGCGCCAGGCGCTTGGCGTTCGCGGCCCACTGCTCGCCACGGACCGCGGGCTTGAACCGAAGGGCACAGGCGTAGAGCTCACCGGGGCTGTCGTTGGCTCCGCGACGGGCGCACTCGGCGATCGCCGCGGCCGGGTTGCGGTAGGTGCCGCGGAGCGGTCTCGAGCGTTTGTGTCTGCGTCTGGCCATGGTGCGTGCCCTCCCTAGTTCATCGTCTCCGTTGAAAATCTCCCAGTCGATCAGCTTCGCTGTGGGGACGCTGATCTCCGGCTCACGATCTGTGAGGTTGCCGCTGGTGATCTGTGCAGGCGAGAATTCGTAGGTCAACAGGACATTCTGATCGTGGCCCGCGTAGTGCGTGCGGACGTAGTCCTTGCTAGTGGACAGGAACATGCCCTTGCCCGGCATCCGGTGGATGCGGTTGCGCTGCAGCGGTAGGCGAATGCGCGAGTTGGCGCTGGAGACCGCCTCACCGTCTTGGAAGCGCATGACGCGATAGCCGCGGAGCTTCTTCACCGCTACCGCTACCTCCGCTTCCTTCCAGGGCTCCGCACGGGCGCACCGCCCCAGATGCTCTCCGCTCGAGACTTCAGATCGGCTGCGAGGACGCGCATCTTCTTCGGCGACCGCGAACGTCCAGCTGCGGCCTCGGCGCGCTGACCAAGTCGGAAGAAACACTGCGCGCGATCGGCGTCGGTCATGATCCCGCACGCACGCACGCCCGCCTTGACGTCGGAAGGGGTGAGACGACGGCGGCGAGGCTTCACCGCTCCATCCTAACCTAGTAGCTCGCCACGTAGACGGCGCCAGTTGCGCCTGCGCCGCCCGCGCCGCCCGCGTTGTCGGTGCCGCAGCCACCACCACCGCCGCCACCACCGGGGAAGCCACCGATCGCGCCAGTACCGCCCGTGGTGTTCGCCGTGATCGTACCACCGCCACCGCCGCCGCCGTTGCCACCGGACCGGCCGTTGCCCGCTGCGCCCGGCGTACCTGCAGTCGGCGCAGCACCGTTCGTGCCGGCCGCGCCACCACCGCCGCCTGCGGTCGTGCACGCGTTCGCCGCGCCACCTGCCGTTGAGTTGACCAGCACCGGGCCCGTCGACGCGGTGCCACCGTTGCCACCACCGCCGCCACCGTAGATCGACGTCGCACCGGCGCCGTTGACCGTCGTCGAGTGGCCGCCGCCCGAGCCGCCACCATACTCACCGTAGCCTGGCGTCGACGTGTTGCTCTGACCTCCGGTGCCGCCCCACGCGTCCTGCACCTGCGTACCAGGGGCGCCGCCGTCACCCGTGGTCGTGCTGCCGACGCTGCCCGCCGAGCCCGTACCACCGCCACCACCGCCAGCACCTGCCTGGCTGCTGTTGTTGCCGCGGCGCCCCCCGCCGCCACCGAAAGCGGAGAGCGGGTTCACGTTCCCAAAGGAAGACGCGCCGCCGATGCTGCCTTCGGTGCCAGCACCAGCCACGGCACCGATGCCCGCTGCACCGCCAGCACCGACGTTGACGATCTCGGTGTCGGAGAGATCCGCGGCGCGATAGCGCCGGCACGCGTATGCACCTCCACCACCGCCGCAACCGCCCATGCGCGCGGTCGCACCCGTCACGTTCGAGCCGCCGCCGCCACCGCCACCGCCGGCACCCCACATCCAGGCGATCACCCACCGCGGCGTGAACGTCGTCGGCTTGGTCCACAGAAACGTACCCGTCGTCTCGAACGACTGCAGATCGCGCGTGACACCTTGAAGGGGTGAGGTCGTGATGAACAGCGGCGACGTCCCGAGGACCGCACCGTTGGCTTGCCCGGTGCCGATGGTGCCTGCGGGTACGAGAAAGAGCAGCCCGAGTGGAGGGAGCGTCCCCTTCCACAGAATCGTCGTCGTGACGCCGTCGGTCCGCTGAATCGTCATCCCCACGGTCGCGGTCTGCGACTTGTTGAAGAGGTCGAGCTGCTCAGGAGCCTTCTCGATGTTCGCCGCCGGCGCTGCGATGATGTCTGCGGTTCCCGCTGCGACGATGTTAGAAGCATCCTCGCCCGAGGTGACCACGCCCGTCACGATGTTGCGCAAGACCGACGACGCGGTCACGTCGAGCGTCACGGTGGCGCCCGTCGTGATGAGCTGCAGCTTGGAGGTCGTGGAGGTGAGCTTCAACATAGCTGGTCTCTAGTAGCTCATCACGTAGACGGCACCCACGGCGCCGATGCCGCCCGCCGCGCCCGTGCCAGGATCCGTACCACCACCACCACCACCGCCGCCGCCACCAGGGAAACCACCCGCACCACCGACCACGCCGTTGGTGCTCGCGGTGATCGTGCCGCCACCGCCACCTCCGCCGCAACCACCGCGCCGACCGTTGCCTGCGGGGCCCGCAGCTCCTGCGCCCGGCGTCGCGCCGCTCGCACCGTTGCCGCCGCCACCACCGCCTGCGCTGGCCACGGCGTTGCTCGCGCCGCCCTCCGTCGCGCTCATCAGCGAGGGCGTCGAGTTGCCGCCGCCGCCCTGGCCGCCGCCGCCGCCGCCGTAGAGCGAGTTTCCACCGGCAGCGGTGCTGTTGGTGTCGTGCCCACCGCCACCGCCACCGCCGTACTCACCGTAACCGCCATCGTTCGTCGAAGCACTGCCACCGCGTCCGCCGCCGCCACCGACGCTGGTAAGCGATCCCGAGTCAGCGATCGGAAGACCACCATCGTTCTGCGTCGTGACACCGAGGTTGCCGTTGCTCGCAGTTCCGCCGCCGGAGCCGCCGAAGCCTGAGGCCGCACCACCGACGACGCCTTGACGCCCGCCGCCGCCGCCGCCAGCGAACAGCATCGGCACGGTACCGAACGTGGAAGCACCACCGCCGCCGCCGTCGCCGCCGTTGCCACCTGCGACGCTCGCCGCACCCGCTGTTCCTGCCGCGCCGACGACGACCGCTTCGGAGGCGCCGAGGAGCGATGCCAGAAACAGTTTCCAGGCGTGTGCACCACCGCCGCCGCCAGCGCCGCCCCAGCGCGCGGTGCCTGCGCCCGTCGAGCTCGCGCCACCACCACCGCCGCCACCCGCACCCCACATCCAGACGAGCACCCACTGCGGCGAGTAGGTGACCGGCTTGATCCAGCTCGAGGTGCCCGCGGTCTCGAACGATTGGAGGTCTTGTCCCGTCGACGACGCGCTGTGGAACAGCGGTGTTCCCTCGGGCGTGAGGAACAGCGTGTCGCCAGGCGCCAGCGTTCCCGAGCAGATGATCGTCGTCGTGACGCCGTTGGTCCGCTGGAGCGTGTAGGGCGTCGAGACAGCGCCGCTCTTGTTGTAGACCGCGAGCTGCTCGATCGCGGCTTCGACGTTTGCCGCGGGTGCCGCCACGATGTCCGCGGTTCCCGCCGCCACGATGTTGGAAGCGATCTGGCCCGAGGTCACGACGCCCGACAGGATGTTGCGCAGCACCTGCGAGCCGGTCACATCGATCGTGACAGACGCGCCCGTGGTGACGAGCTGCAGCTTGGAGGTCGTAGAGGCGAGCTTGAGCATGATCTAGTACGTCGTCACGATGATGTACCCGCGTCCGCCTGCACCGCCAGCGCCGCCAATGTCGGTGCTGCGTCCGATGCCACCGCCCGCACCGCCGCCGCCCGGGAAACCACCCTGACCGCCCGCCTTGCCCGCGGTGTTTGCTGTGACCGTGCCACCGCCACCGCCGCCGCCGGATCCGCCGTAGAGCCCGTTGCCGTTCGCGCCCGGTGTGCCGTCGGTGGGGGCAGCTCCGCTCGTGCCGATCGCGCCGCCGCCGCCACCAAACAGCGTGCAAGCGTTCGCAGCGCCGCCGGTGGTCGCGTCTGCGGTGACAGGGCCAGTTGCGGCACAGCCGCCGTTGCCACCGCCGCCGCCCCCGTAGATCGACGTGCCGCCCTTGGTGGGTGCGGGCGGCGCAGCGGCGTTGCTGTGGCCACCACCGCCGCCACCACCCGCTTCGCCGTAGCCGACTTCATCGGTCGCTGAGGCCGCGACCCGTCCACCTTGGCCTCCGCGGCCACCGGTATTCTGGCGGAAGCCGCTGTCGCCGGGCTTGCCACCAGCCGCGAGTACCGTGCCTCCGATCGGACCCGCACCACCGGTGCCGCCGCCACCACCACCGATGCCGTTGGCGACCGCAGCCGTGCCTCGCCGACCGCCGCCGCCGCCGAACGCGGAGAGCGGCACGGTCGTTCCGAACGTCGTGTCGCCACCGTTGCCGCCATCGCCACCGTCGCCACCCGCCGCCGCCGCTGCGCCAAAGGTGCCGCCAGTGCCGATGGAGAGGTTCTCGGTCGCGCCGAGATCTGCTGCGCGGTAGATGCGCCAGGCGTACGCGCCTCCGCCACCACCCGCGCCTCCATCACCGGCGGCACCGGTGCCAGAACCGCCACCACCACCCCCACCACCAGCGCCCCACGCTTCGACCAGCACGAACTGCGAGCTGAACGACGTCGGCTTGGTCCACACCCCTGCACCGGCGACGTCGAACGTCTGGACGTCACGCGCGACGACCGAGCTCAAGAGGAGCAGCTGCCCGCTCGTCGAAAGGAACAGCGTGTCCTTGGGTGGCAAGAGGCCGCTCCACAGCTGGGTCGTGATCCCGGTGTTCGTGTCCGTGCGCTGGAGCGTGATGCCCTTGTTCGTCGTCGCGTCCGTGTTGGTGATCGCGAGCTGCTCGATCGCTTTCTCGGTGCTCGCAGCGGGCGCTGGCACGATGTCCGTCGTCACCGCGCCGCCGATGTTGAAGGCGATCTCCGCCGAGGTGACAGCTCCGGTCAGCAGGTTGCGCACGAGCACCGAGCCCGTCACGTCGACGATCGGTCCGGTGATCGTCGTGACGAGCTGGAGCTTCGAGGTCGTGGTCGCGAGCTTGAGCATCGCGCCTACGTCCCCTGCGAGAAGAACCAGGAGTTGCCGACGAAGTCCGAGGCTGTGGTCGTGCCGCCCGTCACCGGACCGGCCTGGACCCAGCCACCGACGGTCGTCGAGAAGATGAACCGAATGATCTGCTTGGGTCCGAACGAGACCGTCGAGCTCAGCAGGTAGACGTTGCTGCCCGCCAGCGTCGTCTCATCCTGCAGCGTGAGGGTGAACGCGCCGACGTTGAGGAACGCGATCTCCTGGCCGTCGACGCCGTCCGCGATCGTCGGCGTCGCGGTCAGCGTGTAGTTCGCATCGCTCGAGACGATGCCGAGAGACTTCACCGCCGCTGCGGTGATCGCGGTGCCCACCGCGAGGATCGTCTGCGTCGCTGAGGGCGTAGCAACGCGCTGCGCTGCGGTCGTGATCTTTCCCTGGACGCGTGTGGCGCCCACGAGGCGCGCTGCGATCAAGATCTGGGCGGCGGACATGGGCTAAGTTGCCTCACGTGCAAACGCACGCGCGCTCGCTGGGTGTTGATGGCGCCCAAGACGATAGCGCAGCATCGTGTGCGAAACACCGAGGCTACGTGCAATTGCGCGTACCCCTTCACCTGCTGCAATCCGGGTTTGGATCTGTGTCGTCGCGATGTCAGTCCGCCATCGACCGTTGAGTGAACCGATCTGCTTGCTGGCTTTCGCAGCGAGCCGTTGCAAGCCAGCTGGTGTCTTCGGAGAAGGAGGACGGCCCTTCAGCTTCGTGAGAAACTTCGCGTGCGCTTCAGGCGTCAGCGGGCCGCGTGCATGAAGACCACACGAACAACCAACTGAATGCTTGCGACCACGCAGCTTCGCTACAACTTTTGCGACCGTCTCTGGCGAGCGCTTCTTCCCAGTCCAATACGCTACGCCATCGCCACCATCGGTTCCGTTGACGAGCTGACAGCCTTGAGCACGCAGCTCCGCGATCCAGAAGATCTCACGCGCTTCGAGATCACCGTCGAGCGCAACCGCTTCCAGCAACTCGATCAGAGGCTGTACGCTTGCGCTATGTAATGACAGCAACCAGCGCGAAAGGTGACTGTGCCGCGATCGTGAAGACGGGCACAAGTGGCTGGAGAGCCGGTGGCTGAGGGTATGCGTCGTCTTCCCGATATAACGGATCACCGTCGGCTCGCGCGGATCACGTAGGGTATAGACGAATTTCATGAATACGTTACAGTCGTTGCGCGGTTGTTCCAGATCTGGTTGGCTGCAGACCACTGCAACCGCGTCGGGTTGCCGTCCGTGTCGAGCGTGTAGCGCGCGATCGTCCACGCAGCCTGCGCCTGCGTCGCGCCAAGCGCGGCGTAGCCTTCGTAGATGACCAGCGCCTGGAGATCGTAGGACTCCTGGATCTGGCTCTCCAGCAGGCCCGGGATGACGCCGCCGCCTGGATCGAACGTGCCTGCACCACGCACGACGACGCCCGACTCGTCGGTGGCCGGCGCCGTCGTCGTGGTCGTGACCATGGCGGGGAAGTTGGGTTGGCGTTCGACGGACATCGTCTTCCTTCTTAGCGCTTCTGGAGGAGCTTACGCCCGTCGGGGTTGAAGTGACAGACCGCGGTGTTGACACGTCCGCGCCGGGCGTGACCCTTGCGCGCGCGCGAGACGTACTGACAGCTCGCGAGCACCGAGCCCCCCGACTTGGTCGGATCCAGCACGACGGAGCGACCCCAGTTCTTGGCGAACTTCGTGGCGGTCCGCAACGCGCCGCGGAAGGTCTTGCGGGTCGCCTTGACCTTCGCGTCACCAGGACCGACACCGCCTTCGACGAGAAAACGAGCCATCAGCGTCCCTTCCGCTTGAACAGGATCTGCTTCTTGAACGACGGCACCATCGTGCACCGCGCGTTGCCCTTCTTCGTCCGCACGCCGGTCGCGGGCTCGCAGGTCATCATCACGTTGCGGTCGGTGCCGAGGCTGCGCCAGGGCTGAACCTTCACCGAGTAGCCCTGGCGTGCGAACTTCGCCGCGCTGCGCGCCGCGTCGGTGGCGTTGTACACCGTGTCGTAGCGCAGCTCGCCGCGCCGAATCGCGTTGACGGCGTACTTCTCGAGCTTCTGCTTGGGCGTGCGCGCCACGACTTTACCGCCTCCGCTTCTTACGTCGCGCGCCGCGGAGCCCTCGCTCCTTCGCGCCGCCACGCAGGCACATGTTGACGAACGCCATCTGCGCGCGGGACAGCTCCGACTCGGTATGGTGCGTCTTCTGGCTGCCGTAGTCCGCGCGAGCGCCGTCGACGTTGGCGAGGATCAGTCGCCCGAGCGCGGACTCACACTGGCCTTTCACGGCGAGCGCGCGCGCATCCTGCGCCTGGGTGCTGGCCACGCGAGCGTAGAAGTCGTCCTTCGCCATCACCGCCTCCGCTTCTTACGTCGCTTCGAGCCGTCGAGCGACTTGCCCGCACCGACGTCAACGCGACCCTTGAGGTGCTGCTTCATCACCGTGCAGCTGGCGAAGCGCAGCCGCCACAGGCCCGACTTCGCCTTGCCGTACTGCGTGTGGATGTTCTGGTTGCCATCGTAGAGCCACGCGCCGGTCGAGCGCACGGTCGCGAGGCCGCCGCCGTCCTTGGTACAGCGGATGTTCGTCAGGAGGCACAGGTTGCCGCGCGTGCTGCGCTTGCCGCACTCCTTGTTGAACGTGGCGAGGTTCTTGTAGCGACGGATCTTGCCGCTGCCCGAGATGCGCTTGACGACGTTGTTCATCGGCGGCTCCGCTTCCTGCGCTTGCGCGCCCCGGCGATCTCGCCGGTGTCGTACCGGTAGATGTCGAAGCCGCCCTGGTTGACGAGGAACTGCTTGGAGCAAAGCTCGAGCTGCTGTCCCGACCGCGGCAGCCGCGCGTTGGGTCCGAACAGCGCCTGCACCAGCCGCTTCGCGCCGGGCTTGCTGATCGCGCGATGCGTGCCGATGAACCCGCCGGCCGGATCGAGCTTGGTCGGGCGCCCACCCGCACCAAAGCGGATCGGGCCACCGAGGGTTGCGGGGATCCCACAGACCGTCGCGTTGGGCTTGGAGGCGCCCATGGCCTCAGCGCCGCCGGTTGCTGACGCGCCCGCGCGGGCACGTGCCGGTGTGCAGGAACTTGAGCGCCGCGGCGTAGCCGAGCGCGGTGCACACGCCGTTGTCCGGGCCCGAGTAGCTGTTGCCCGGGCGCTCGAAGAACCGATAGCGGGTCAGCCCGTCGCCGGGCGACCAGCGTGCGACGTGGAAGCCGCGATCGCGGGCCTCACGCTGCAGGCCGGAGTAGTCGACGCCGGCGAGCGCGCGGCGCGTCTTGCGACGACGGCGCGCCACCTACCACCGCCCGCGCTTCGCCGCCGCCTTGAGCCGGGTCTGCGCCGCGCGCGCGTGCTGGCCATCCCAGTAGACGAGCGCGCGGTTGCGGCCGGTGCCTGCGACCCACACGTGACCGCAGTCGACGATCGGGGTGCCGGGCTTGATGTCGCTGTAGAAGATGTTCTTCGACGGCGAGCGCTTGCAGGACTTGGACGGCATGAGCTAGCGCCTCCGCGAGCGGCGCGGCTTGCGCAGCGACCAGCCCGAGCCCTTGGGGTTGCCGCTGGCGCCATCGTTCAGCTTGGAGAAGCTGATCGCGGCGTGCGCGGCGTCGTGGAACGCACGGGCCGAATCGACGGCGCGCACGAGGTGCCGCGGCGGATTGACGACGACCTTCTCGCAGACCTTGTCCGACTTCGAGCACACCTTCGCGACGTAGTAGCCGCGGTCGTTGTACTTGATGCCGACGGTGAGATCGCCGGAGACGAACACCTTGCCGCGCTTGCCCGCCATCACCGCCTCCGCTTCCGTCGACGACCCGCGAGCGAGCCGCTGGTGTCACCGACGAGCTTGCAAGAGATCTCGGATCCGCGCTTGTGACACACCGCCGACGCCGGCATGAGCACGAAGCCGAGGTGCGCAGGACCCGAGACGGTCATCCCGCGGAAGCGCACCGAGCGTGCCTTGACCCGCTTCGAGGGGTAGTTGCCGGTCGTGCCGCCGCCCTTGTCGTAGCTATACTGACCGCTCTCGACGAAGCCGTCGCGCTTGCAGCGGAACCCGACGTCGGCGTTGCCGCGGCCGTCGAGCTCGATGCGGTGGACGATGCAGCCCTTCGGGGCGAGGCGGGCCACGGGGCTAACGCCCCATGTTGCGCTTGGCCAGCCACGCGCCGAGCGCGATGCCGCCGAGCGCTGCGACGCCGCGGAGCAGGCCGCCGGTGTCGAGCGAGAGCCCGAGCGAGCTACCGAAGCGCGCCAACCCGCCACTGAGGCCGCCACCGGGGATCACGCCGTCGGGCGAGCCGACCCACGTGAAGTCCTCCCCGAGCGGCACCGGCGACCAGGCGAACGCGCTGTCCGCCCCACCGCCCGACGGGAACGTCGGCGCGAAGCGGATGCGCTGGTACGGGCTGGTCGGCAGGAGGGTACGATCCTGGCGCCAGCGAGTCGCCTGGACCATGGGGGCCTCCTGGGTGTCGCCGCGGGTAGAAAAGGGTACTGGAGTATACCCCGCGCAGCCGACGATCGTCAGCTACCCGATCTCACCCCAGTCGTGTGGCGCTCTCGCGCCGATCCGTCAGCGTCGGCCGCGGCGGCGGATGCACTTGCCCCGCTTGCCCATCTTCCAGCCCGCTCCGCAGGCTGCCCCGCGAAGGCCACGGCGACGACGACCACGACGACCACGACCGAGAAGATTGACGGATGCCATGGACAGAGGATCCACGAAGACAACAACCGAGTCAAGTTGTTCGCGCATTTCGTCTGCGCTCGCGCTTCGCTGCATTCCTCTTCCCCGCATGTCGACGTTCGTACTCTCGTCGACAAAAGCTGCATTCGCGTTGGCCCCGGCGAACGGTGTCGTACGCACGACCGCAGGGGCAGAGCAGGCGCTGAGCGTTCTGCGCTGTTGGTCCCGAACCACGCAAGACGTTGATGCGATGAGAAACCGGTTCCAGGTGCGCGGGATTCACACAGCAACGCACGCGGCACTTGTGATCGAGATCTTCCTGGTCGTGCTTTCCGACGAGCGCGGCGTACGCCACCGTGTGCGCGAGAACAAGGACAACACCCTGCCGAACAACGCCGTACGCACCGTGGACGTTACGGGTCGTTGACCATGCGCCAATCCACAGCCAGCATCCGGTCATCGGGCACGGGATCACCTTGTCCCAAAAACGATCAGGGAGACGAGGATCAAGAAAGTTCATCACCGACTCGTGATGACGAGGCACTCCGCCTCGACGCGCTTCTCAGCATCTGCAGCGATCGACCGGCGCTCGGAAACAGGTTCCACGCACCAGTAGCGCTCAGGGTAGAGGTCACGGATCAAGATCGTGTCGGCGTTGGTCGTGATGACGAAGACGCCGCTCCTCCTCATCTGATCGTGGACGCGCGCCAGCCGCGCTTGCTGGTCCTGCCCGAAGCCGCTCTTGGTGTAGGCGGTGAACTTCGCCTCGTCCGTCGGCGCAACGTCGTAGGGCGGATCGGAGAACACGACGTCACCCTTCGTCGCGCCGGCGAGCCCATCCTCGAAGTCAACGCCGATCCGAATCTCCGTCTCAGCCAACAGCGCCGAAACCGCGAGCAGCTCTTCCTGTGTTGGCAAGACGAGCATGGCGCGCTTGCCGTACGGGATGTTCAGCTTGCCCTCGGCGTTCTCTCTATACATTCCGTTGAAGCCTGCGGCGTTGAGCCAGAGGAACCGCGCAGAGGGTGTCGGATCGGTGTTGCTGTAGTGGTTGGCGTTGAAGTTCTCGCGGAGCGCGTAGTAGAAGGCCTCGGTGTTCTTCCAGCCTGATGAGATCGAGCGGAAGAGTCGCGCGGGGTCGGCCTGGATCCAGGACCAGAGGCCCGCGAGCGGCACACACAGATCGCTGAGCACCATGCACGGCACGGGGCCCTCGAGCGAACTGAACGCCAACGCGACCGCACCTGCACCAACAAACGGCTCGTAGTAGGTGCCTCCAGCTCCGAGTCGCATGGTGATCAATTCGGCGAGGCGCGGCGCGATCCATCTTTTCCCACCTGCCCATTTCCACAGCGGCGCTTGCAGACGATCGTTTTCCATCGGTGCTCCTAGGCGATACTCGAACAGGCCATGCTCACGGTCACCACGCGCTTGCTTGGAGACGGTGTAAGATCCGAAGCGCGGCTTGCGAAGGTGACGTAGCTGCGCTGAGATCGAAGCGGGCGGGTCGCCGGTGGCTGCGGCGATCTCGTCGAGCGTGCGCCAGACACCATCCAGCATCAAATCGCGGATGCGCACGTGCTGACGTCCAAGGCGTGCATCGTCAATCGCGGGTTGGTAGTCGGAGCCGTTGAACCTCATGCGGCAGCTCCTCCCTTGGGCGGTTCCTCATCGTCCGCTTCCTCTTCGCTCTCCATCAAGATCGTCAAGAACGCGGACGAGAGCGCCTCTGCGATGATCTGGATCTGCGGCTTCTTGGTGCGCGCATCCGGCCCAAGGCGCGAGGCAAACATCTCGCGGATCGTCTTGAGCGTCTCCTTGCTGTAGCCCTGCGCCTTGAACCACTCGAACGCCGTCAGCGTCGACAGCTCTTCATGCGTGCTCTGGATGAGCGTCACGATGATCGCGGTGATCTGGTTCTGGATCCGATCTGCCTCATCCGTCCACGATTCGATCTCGTCGACCGCGCTGCGGTACTCGTCGAACAGGTCTCGAAGGTCAGGCACGGTGCGGCGCAGCCGCTCGTTGAACAGGTCGATCGGTGGCTCCTGCGGCTCCTGCGGACACACGCAGACGATCATAGGACCGACGGCGCCCTCACCGGGCCGCAGGCCTTTACACACGGGACAGCTCATCTTGAAGACCTCATCTATGTCACCAGCTTGACCTTCGTGAGCCCAGGGCGTCCAACACCGAACGCCTCGTCGAGCTCCTTGTTCGCGTCGTGGACGCTGTACCCCATCTTGATCTCGACCGGAAACGTGATCGGGATCCCCGATGGCGAATGGTAGGTCTGCGTCCACGAGTCGCGGATGTCGCGCGCCACGGAGTTACAGATCCGATCGTCGTCGGGGCACTCGAAGTAGCAGGCGTCGTGGATCTGGAGGATAGCGAAGACCTTGCCGCGGTACTTGTCCAGCTTCGGCAGCATCGTGGCCATGCCGATGTTCATGATCGCCGAGCCAAGGAACTGGTTCGGGTTGTTGTTGACGTCGGTCGGCGGCGGGTTGCCGGTCGGGAAGACGCGCCGGCGGCCGAGGATGTAGTCACGCAGCTCGTACGGCGACTTCGAGACGCGCAGGAACAGTGCGGCCTGCCAGCGCAGCACACCCGCGACCGCGACCTTCATCTTCTTGATCGCCGCCGAGACCATCGGCAGGGTGATCTCCGGGAAGTCGACGACGATCGACTTCCAGACGGTGACATCTGCACCTCCATAGAGACCGCCGTACTCGAGGCGCTTGGTGATGTCGCGCTTCGCGGTGTACTCGACGCCGCCCTTCTCCAAGGAACCGAAGTCCGGGAAGATGAACTTCGCGAACTCGCCGTGGATATCCTTACCCTCGGCGAAGATCTGACAGAGGAACGGGTCGTCGCTCTGTACCGCCATCCCACGGGCTTCAAGCTGTTCGAGATCGAAGCACACGATCCGACGGTAGAGCGGTGCGACGAATTGGCGGCGGATGTTTGGCAACCGGCGCGTGATGTCCTTGTTGCGCTCGTCCCCGCGTGAGGTGTTCTGGGACATCGGGTTCTCCGAGCCCCAGCGCCCGGAGATCTTGTTGACGCTCCAGATCGGATGCGCGCGCCCGTCATCCTGAACGTACGGCGGCAGCCAGTGTTTCTTGTCTGCCTTGAGCGACCACTCGAACATCCGGCGAACCGGACCCTTGAGTAGCGTGTTGTTGTCGCGGTAGCGAAGGATCGACGCGACTTCGGGAACGTGGATGAGATCTTCAAGAACGCTCGCCGACGTCGAAGTCTTGCCGGTCTTGGTCTGCGCGATGAGCGCAACGCCCATCGCCTTGAGCAGCGCGATGATGTGGAGGCTCTTGCCCGGCGAGAAGTCCCACTTGTCCTTGGCGATGAGCTTCTGCTCTTCCACGAGCCGCAGGGCGACGCGCGCCTGGAAGTCGTCGGGGTCCTTCAACCGCCTGGTCTTGGCGCGCTCGAAGGCAAGGCGTTCGAGCACCTTCTCCTTGCGCGACTCGAAGGTGTTGAGCAAATGCTCGTGCGAGGCCTCGACGACCTTGGAGAGCCGCTTGTCGAGCTCCGCGTTGACGTCACCGTCGACGTAGTAGCCGTCGAGGTGCATCTTTGCCGCGCACGCTGCCATCTTCCGATCGATGTCGTAGACGCGCTCGGTGCCGGTCTTCTTGATCCAGAAGTGGATCGGTTCAACGGTCTTGGCGGTCGCGAAGACGTCGGAGCAGTTGTAGTCCGCCTCCTCCTCCGCCGACGCCGGCGCATCCTTCTTCGTCTCGTCCTTGCTCTTCTTGAAGTGCGACTTCCACGGCGGGATGCCTCGGAACTGGCACGCCACGGACTGCAGCCTGTGGTTGTTGCCGGGGAACGCGGCGTGGTGTCCCAGCATCGTGTTGCCGTAAAACGCAGGACGACCTTGGCTGCGCGTGATCAGTGTTTCGTTAGGAACTGAGAAACAAACGATTCGATCGTCGACGGCGATTTCACGTACGCTGGCATTCTTACCGGTCGTTCGTGCGCGAACCTGTGCAGTGCGCGGAGCCTTTCGCAGAATACAAACAGCGAAACCGCCCTCCACGTTCGGTCGCGAACAAGACGCCGTCCAACCTTGGAGCAGTGCAAGCGCTTGAACATCTGCCGCGAGCTGTGGGGAGTGTGTGGAGTAAACGATCCGCTTTTGCTTGCCTGGAGATCCGTGAGAGCCGTCTCCAAGAAAAAGTCCGTCGAGAAGGGCAAGTTGAGCGCGTCGAGGCCACGTCCAAACATCGTGAGGTAGGTGCCGCTCTTTTGAATAGCGTCCGCACAAATCATGCAGCTGCTGCGCAATGATCGGATGCGTCAACGCCCAAACTTCTTCGACGCAAGGCTGTGCCCGCCAAGCTTCAGCATGAACATGCGTGGAGCAGCGAAAGCCGTAGCTACACTGAAGCACGCGCAACAAACTTGAAGCAGCGCCACCACGTTTTTGTGAGAGCAGCACCTTATTCGGCTTGCCCTTGTAGAAATCCAAACTTCCGTCGGCAATCCACAAACCCATCAACCTGTAGAAATCGGTATCCACGGAAGGGCGCCCAACCTCACGTGGCGTACACGTTTGCTGCACCTCAAACGAATCGGTGTTCGTGCACAGCATGTCCTCAGCGCGAATAAACTGCCAAGGACCCAGTGGCGCACCTCGCCAACTTTTTTGTGTCCGGCGCACCGGACGACACCACATACGATGGTTCGGTGTCACCACGGCACGTGTGTGAAGCGTCTCGAACACGAGCGCCTTACCCTTGTATTTCTTTGCGACGCGTTTGAAGAAATGTTGTAGCTCAAATCGACCCTGCTGATCGATCGTCGCCAGCTGTGTGCCTCTCTTGATCTGGTCGTACCTAAGCCATCCGCACTCTGTCAAAAACTCGGTTTCGGAGTCGATGTAGCAATCTTCTTGCGGCCCAGCGATGCGGAAGCGGTAGTGCTGATTTTGGAGCACCATGTGCTCGTAGATCATGTTGTGGAAGGTCTTGACGATCCGCTTGCTGCCGAGGAGGAACCGGATGTGATTGATCGACGACGGCGTGAGCTGATCCCAGAGCACCGTGATCGCGCGCTTCTTCGAGCTGAGGCCGAAGAACCGGATCTTGGCGATGAAGCCCTGCAACGCGGAGTGCCGCAGCTCGTTGTCGACGTAGGTCTCGAGGTCGATCGCGCAGAATTCCTCCGCGATGATCTCGCGTACGAGATCTGCGATCAGCTGGTTGGCCTTCTTCTTGTCCTCTAACTCCCACTGCCGCGTCACACCACGGCGCATGTCGAGCTTGATCGTCTTGCCCGCCGCGGCGTTCTTCACCTTGAGGACGTCGAACTTGAGGTTGACGTAGCCCATCGTCGCGGTGTGACCGCCGCCTGCCGCCTTACCGCCTTGCTTGTCCGCACCACCGCCACCCGCGGAGCGCAAGATGAACGCCGGGTGGATCGAAGGGATGACGACACGCGGGCCGGTCTCGTCGAGATCGACCTCGTGGTACGTGGAAGCGAGTTCGGTGATCTTGGTGAGGGTGCTCGGCACCACGGCGCGCGTCGCGGGACCGCCGAGTACCAGAATCGGTTTTCCAGGGATGCGCCGTAGCTCGTTGATCAACCGCGGCCGACAGCACGCCGCTGCCTCGTCGCGCTGCGCATCGGGGGACTTGTCCGGCGGCTCGCAGAGCGTAGCGTTGCTGATCCACAGCCGCTTGCGGCTGATACCAACCTCGCCGAGCAGGCGGTTCATCAGCTGACCGCTTGCGCCGATGAACGGCTCACCGAATCGCGTCTCGTTCTTGCCAGGTCCTTCGCCGAGAATGATCCAGTCAGGATCAAGCGGGCCAATACCGGCGACGGGCTTGCTAGGCCGCCCCTCTACAGCGAATGGACAACGCTCGCAATCCGCGCCGTCGACGGGCCCGCGGTAGACGGTGTTGGGGTCCTCGCTCACGTCTCGCTACGAGATCCAGCGATCGAACGCCCCATCATCGAGATCCTGTAGTCCCGCGACGTCTACTGGTGCAATACGAGCACGACGAGGTGCCCCTCTGAGGTTGCCCTGGCCGAGCTCAAAGGAGAGATCGTCGGCTTGCTCCATCAGGTGCTGCAGCCCATCGCGCTGCATCAAGAGCGGCGAGTCCCAGCGGATGTAGCCGCCGCGCACGCACCGACCCTCGCGCAGCTTCTTCGCGGAACCGTGGGGCACGATGATCGCGACCTTCCGTGCGTCGACAAGCCGCGCGAGCGCGCGGTAGACCGTCCGGTCCTTGACGCTGCCGTAGTCGGAGAGGACGTCGTGGTAGATCGCGCCGAACGCCTTGAGCACGCGCGTGCCCACTGCACCGAGCGTCGAATCGAGGATGACGTCACGGCTCTTGATGACGAACACGCCGCGGTGAACATCGCCACGACGGAATGGACGGTCATGCGCCGGATGGATCTCCGAACGCGGGCAATCCTCGAGCCGACAGAAGTCGACGAAATCGAGCGGCACCGACATAGCTCCAGCCTCCCCAGGGTGGTTACGGACGTTCGTGATCGTAATCGGAGTCGAACCGATCTCCCCCGTTGTCTTCGGGTGCGCTCCCGCGAGCACCTCACGATCGCCAGAAACGATCAGCTCGTCCCCAGCTTCCTCTCACGCGTGCTTGCGCCGCGCGCGATCGGACGACCTTCTACCCGCGGCGAGCCGCCGGGGGAGACGCCGCGGGCCGCCGGGCCGCCGCCGGCTGGGCACCGGGCTTGGCCGCGGGCTGCGCCGCCGCCGGCTTGGTCGGGGCCGGCTTCGCATCCGCCGGCGCCGTCACGTCGCCGACCTTGCGCTCCGCCTGGATGTTCATCCGGGTCTTCGTCACGTCCTGGTTGGTGGCCGCGTCGAAGAACGTGCTGGCGGAGTGGGTGATCGTCACGACCATACGACGGCCGATCAGATCCTTGCCCGCGAAGCCGCCAGTCTGCGGGTGCAGCGGCGCCTCCAACGTGTCGCGCACGACGTGCGCGATGCGCTTCTTGGCACCCATGCCGCCGTCCTTGTGGGACGACGACGGCATCGTGATCCAGTGCTTGAACTTGGCGTCGTACTGCTCACCCTCCTGCTTGACCTGGAGGTCGAGCACGAGCTGGCGCCCGTCACCGGTCTTGGTGTCCTTCATCGCGGCGCCGATGACCTCCACCTCGTAGTCCCCGGCGGGGAGCTGCGGACCCTGGACGCCATCCCAACCGGGGGTGGCCTCCGGATCGGAGATGTCGATGTCGTCGACGATGAAGTCGGGATCGGAAGTGTTTTCGTCCTGCTGGCTCATGAGCTTGTCCTTCGTGGCGGCGGGTTCTTGGTTGTTGGTTGTTGGTTGTTGGTTGTTGTTGGTTGTTCAGCGACCCGCCGTCGCTGTCGTCCCCGTGCTACTTGGGCGCAGTCGCCCCGTTCCCCGAGACCACGCGCCGCGCGGGGCCCCGCACCCCGGCCAGCGCGTCGTCCGGCAGCCCAAGCTGGGCCGCGAACGTGCGATAGCAGGGAAGGAAAATGGAAGGCTCGAGGAGCCCCGAGTCACGTCCGCCGGCGAGCCAGCGATTGAACGGACGCGTGTGCATCTCGAAGAAGAGGTCGTTCTTGCCCGCCTCCTCTGCCGAGGGGAGCGAGTAGCTCTCGTGGTAGAAGACGAAGTCGCAGCCCGCGGGGAACCGCTCCTTGGTCTTACCGGTGAGCATCGGGCCGCCGGTCGGCGTATCCGGCGACGGCGCCAGCTCCAGCGCGAGCCACACCACGTTGCAAGGCCAGCGATGGATCCGCTGCCGCAAGCTGTGGATGTGATCGGCGAGGTTGCCGTAGAGCGCGCGGCTGTCGAGCTGCTTGCCCGGGTTGCTCTTGATCGCGCGCTCCTTGATCGAGGCGAAGTAGGCGTCCTGGTAGAAGGTGAGCGAGTCGATGCCGATCGTCTGCACCTCGCCCGAGAGCACCAACGCCTCCGCCGCGTCGATGCCCTCCTGCATCTGTGCCGCGCTCTCCACCGGCCACACGATCGGCGCGTGCAGCGGATCCCCGTGATCGTCGACGTCCGGCTCGTAGAACTCCTCGACGGGCATCGTCTCGAAGGTCGTCCACCCACGCTCACTCGCCTCGGCGAGCACCAGCGGACGTGGCCAGGTGCCGAGCCAGCGCGTCTTGCCCGACCGTGACCGCCCGTAGGACAGGACGGTCTTGTAGTGCGCACGCTGATCGCCCTTCTTGATCCGTACCGGCACGATCGTCTTGCGCGTCGCGACGATGGGCGGCGCTGGCGGCGTCGTGGTCTGCGCCGAAGGCTGCGGCGCAGGCTTGGTGGGCGCGGGCTTGGAAGGTGAGGGGCCTGACGTGGTCATGAGTCGTTCTGCTCCTGCGTACAGCGATCGAATTCATCGCACAGGTACCCGTAGCGGCCGACGCACGCCGCACGAGCACGGGGAAAGATGCCGGTCGCGCACGCGGTTTCGATCGCGGCTGACCAGATCTGCAGGCTCTTCCGGTGATCCTTGATCAGCCCGCGCGACGGGTTGATGTACGCGCGGTGGAAGTTGGGGACCTTCTGTTTGCCGAGGATGTTGACGACGATCCCTTGGAGCTCACCGAACCGCTTGTGCGCCTTGGTCCGCTCGTAGAGATCCTGTAGACCGATGATCTCGCCGTCGTTCTTCCAGCCGTTGAGCGTGGCGTAGTCGAACCGCGAGGCGCTGTTGTGCGTGATGATGTCCTGCGCCACGAACGTGTTGGGACCTGGCACGCTGAGGTTGTAGAGCCGCTCACACCCGACGACGAGCACGGTGTCGACACGCTCCCAACGAACTTCGGCGTCGAGAAAGCGCTGCAACTCAGGCGCTTCTGCTGCCCACGCGATCAGCGTACTGCAGTGAACGTAGACCGACGAGTCGTTCTTGAACTTGGCGAGAATCGACGAAGCGCCCTTGAGACGCGGGTGACGATCCGCCAACACGTTGGCGAACCACGCTACCGGAATTGGGTCGCCTTCGTTGTCCCCCAAAAAACTGAAGGCGTAGGCGGCGGCTTCAGCCAAACGCGCAGTCGGAATTCGTCGGTCCATCACCATCGACAAGAACCGCTCGCGCCCGGTGTTCGTGATGATCGTAACGCGATGGTAGAGGTACTCCGAACCATTGACCGTCATCCGCGAGCACACGCTCGTCGACCAAATCCCCAAGCGCAGGAGCAAACGCTGCACATCCGTTGCCAGCTGTGGTGACGATGACGTAAAGCAAATCACCGGCTGCAGCTCACGCTTGTGGGTCACCTCGATCGAACCGTCAGAGTCCCACAGCGCTCCAAGCAACATCGCGGTCTGCAGGTCCGGTAGCGACATGAACGCCGCCGGAACGTGCTTCTTCTGCGAACGGACCCCAAAAAGCCCGTGCTCACCGAAGAATTTGCGGACCCACGTGTCCTTGTCCGTCGAAAAGCGGATGGTGGCGGCAGCACGGTCAGCAAAAAAACCGGGTGCCGGACAAACCTCACCGTGCGTCTTCAATAGACGCCCTGCGGTCTCCGTGAAACGCGTCAACGTCGGGCCCGGCACTTGTGTCCAGGTGATGCCACCACCTCCACCCAAGCACCCCTCACCTAGCATGTAGCCCAAGAAGGTGACCTCGTCATCGCTCACCGCGCTATCGAAGTCACCTACCTGTGTCGTCGACGGCACGGCAACCCAATCATCCGTGGTCAGTTTGTCCGCGTGGATCCAACCACGGGCAGTCAAAAAAGGGTGGTTGTTGGAAGTCTGCAAGCGCCGCCCGCTGGTCAACGCTACTTCGTAGACGTCGCGGACTTTCTCGGGCTCGGGGATCAACGCCTGCGCCTGCACTAGCCGGCCCGTCTCGACATCGTAGGCCTGCACCTTCGGCGCGATCCCGTACTTGAAGAGGTCAGCGATCGACCACATTTTGTGGGTGGTGTAATCCCAAATCTTGACGTCACCTTGGAGGCATTTGTCGTCCCAGAGGTACGTCCCGGCAGGCAGCCCCGGCAGTGCCTCGGGCAACCACATCACGGCGTCGAAGCGACACGACTGACCGGTCTTGGGGTCGACGAGGAGGTGTTCGATCGCGAGCGGCTCCCACAGATCGTCACGGTAGTTCGCCCAGTACGCGTTGACCACGCGCCAGCCCTCGTGGACATGCTCCGGCGTCACGAGCATCTCCAGCATCTGATCGTGCGCGGCCTCTGCGTCGAGCGGGTACTGTGGATCGATCGCACGGGCGCGCGTGATCGCCAGGTAGGCGTGGATGATCGTCCCGATCTCCAGCGCCGGTGACTTCGGACGCTCGCTAACGAGACCCTCGCTGGAATCGAGGTACCGCACCTTCCATAGATGCGGACACTTCTGGAAGGTCGAGAAGCTCGACCAACCGCGCGTGCCAGACGCACCGCCGAGCCGTGGCAGCTTCACCGCCTCGAAGATCCGCGCAAGCGCGGCCTCGGCGCTCATGTACGGCGTGTCATCGGTGATGTTGATCGTGAAGTCGGACGGATCACCGAGCAGCGCATCGATCGAGATGTCGGTCTCCGCGATGGCTTCGAGTACGACGACCGCGACATCCGACAGCGCCGCGCCGATCTCATAGATGACGCCGTCGTCACCTCGCTCGTGCGTGTCGTCGATCGACACGCCATCCTTGTCCGTCAACCGGACAGAGCACGCACCGCCCATGGCGATGTGCTCGAGGATGCCCTCGATCGTCGTGGGAGCGAGGGGCGCCCCGCACAAGACGCAGGGAACACCTCGCCCTTTCGAGCGTGGCCTAGAACGGTTCTTCGACATGTAGCGACAGAATCCCCGGAACAGCGAACGAATCGGACCCTACCAGAGCGCTCTGACAGAACGCCACCTTTTCAGGCGCGTTCCTCACGAATTTTTTCGACAGCGCGCCGCAAGAGATCTCCGCCTTCGCGGAACCCTAGGAGATCCAAGGCCTGCGCTTCAACAAGTACCAAATCGCAGATTCTTTCAAGCGCCGCACGCGGATCGAGATCGACAGGAAGATTCTTCCCGAAGCGCGCGATCACCTGTAGCTCACCATCCACCATAGAGGATCGTACCTGCACCTCGATCGGATCGCGTGCGAGTGGGATCTCCTCCGTTTCCGTCATCGTCCCCGCACAGAAGCGCGAGGGACACCAACGACGATCCTCAGGTCCTGGACTTGGCAGCTGTCCGCGGTACCCGCAGAGGTCGCAGACGCCTTGTTTCACCATCGTTTTGTCCGATTCTTCTTGGATCGCCGCCGCTGCGGTGGTTCGTAAATCCAAGGACACCCGCTGCAACGCGCATGATCACCTTCACGGACGATCTTGCTGAGGCACATCGGACAGGTGCGCGGCATCCGCCCATTGTGCGACTGCCGCACCGGATGCCAAGGATGCACATTGTCACGCGTGCAACCCTCAGCACGGCACGGCACGTACCCTAGCTCACGTTGGTAACCTGGCTGCTGTGGATCCCGGGGATCGATCATGCAACGACACGCTGCACGGCAGCCTGGAATGCAGCGATGAGCGACGCGTCGTCAACGATCTCATCATCTCGAGATGGCGCACGGAACATCGAGCCCGCTGCTGCCATACCCGCTGCGTTGCCAGTGTCGATCTTGGCCTGCAACGCCGCCACCAGCGCGAGGTCGAGCTCGTGGTTCAACACCAAGTAGTCCGCGCTCATCGGGCGCTCGGGGGCGAACGTCCGCATCTCCGCCTGCGAGATCCGCAGCGGCACCCAATCAATCTCCACGAAGATCGCGTGGTGCGCGTGCGAGAGATCGATGCCGACCTGGCCGACGTCGATGCTGATGATGAGGGCACCATTGGTCGTCTCGCGCCACGCATCCATCAACAGATCGCGCGCCTTGAGGTTGTCGTCGCCGGTAACGACGAAGCACGGCACCTTCTTCACCGTCAGCTTCTTGGCGATCGCAGCGGCCACCTTGCGGTGCCAGATCCACATGACCACAGGTTGTGGAGTAGCTGTGGACCGCAACGCCAGGTCGACCGCGAGATCGACCTTGAAGAGCCCAGTAGCCTGGCGGTAGTAGTTCTGGTCCTCGATCGTGAGCGCGGTGGCGTTCTTCCGTAGCTCGTACGCGAGACGATCGATCGCAAGCAGCGCCTTGGCGTCGAGATCGATCATCTCGATGGTGCGCTGGATCGGCGGCAAGCCTGGGGAAACCTGGTTCCAGGTACGCGCGAGGTGCATCTCGCTTCGACGCAGCGCCCACTCGATCTCATTCGAGACGCCGGTGTACTTCCAACCGTACTCGCCCATCACCGGCGCACAGTAACGTTGTAGAAACGGAAACGATCGGCCCCATGCGCCGGGGTTGCACGTCGCGAGCAGCGCCCACAATCCCCTCGACGTATTCTGCAACGGCGTGCCGGTGAGTAAGATCGTCCGCTGCGCGACGGTCGCGTAGAAGTGGATCGCCTCGGTGCGTTTACTCTTCTCGTTGCTGATCAGGTGCGCTTCGTCGACGACGAACGTCCCTGGCTTGAGCGACGTGATCTTGTGGTGCGTGAGGATGCCGTAGTGCCCGAAGATGATCTTCGCGCCACGGAGCTTGTCAGGATCACTCGTCTCGCCTACGATGACGACCGGATCGATGTCCGGCCACAGCCGCTTCATCCAGCCGAGCCACACTTTCCGGGTCGAGAGTGGTGCGATCACCAGGAGCGGTCCGCGTGCGGGATCGTGAGCAAGGAGGGCGGTCAGGGTGTTGTGCGTGACGATGTACCCGTCGGTCACGTAGAGGTTTCGCTTCGTCGAGACCTCGATGCACTGGACGGGCTTCTCCCCGACATACTCGACGGATTTGATTCCTCGAGCCATGTTCCCGAGACGCCAACGCTGTGCCTTACGAGGGAGCAGGAACGGGTTGAATCCGATCCGAATGTGTAAGCGGTAAGAGAGAAGCCCTGCGCGCTTCTGTCCACGATACACATAGCTCGTGGTGTGCTTACCAACAGACGCAAAGCCACCAAGCGAGCCGACAAGTTCTCTCACGTCTTCTACGAGCTGATCTGAAGTCGTGTTGTACGAAACGATGCAACCTCCCTTCTGACCCAGCGAAACATCACCGTCGGTATCCATCAATCCACGAAGAAGTTCGAGACGCTCACGAACGGACGCGTGCAGATAACCTTGCGGGATGAACTTGCAGGGTGACTTACAGTTGAGTTTCATTTCACGGAGCGCAGCGCGAAGATGATTGGGCCCACGCGCTTTTCGTGGCACCACCCCCCACGTCATTTTAGAGCGGAACCGCAACTCCAATTCAGGAGGCAACTGTGCTGCCACCGCACCTAAAATCTCGGCATCGCCGACGGTGATTTGAATTTCGGCGTTGCTCAAGGAACCGTCCCCAATCAGCGCCCCGAGTACATACGGCGCGATTGGTAGCGCTCCTGGCGAATCAAAAACGACTGGTGCGCAAAGCGGGAGGTAATATTTTCGACCGCCTCGACCCGAAATCGTTTTCAGGTCGTCCTTGAATTGCCGAAGGGTGAGCACACGGCCCGCGCTCTTTCGGAAGCGATCGTTGCGCGTGTACACCAACCAGAGATGTTCGAGGTCGCACTCTGTCGATGCACCGTCACAGGTCGTCAAGCGATAGATCGAGCGCACCCCCTGCGGAAAAATCCCGGTGACTTCACCTTCACCACCGTCGGGGTCGACAACGCGATCACCGAGGCGTAGGCTACCCATCGTTCGCCAGCCACGAGGGGTTAAGACACGCGCACCGAGCGGCGTCGCTTTGCCAAGGCGCATCTCGTCGGCGAGCAGGACCCCTCGCCGCGGTTCGATGAAGTCCAGCCCGGTTTGCTGGTGGGGCCGGAGGGCGATGGGGGGTTTCAGATCGCCAGCCCGGAGGGCGCGCTCCTCGTGCGTGAAGATCGGTCTGTTCCGTTGCGCAAGTAGCTTGACGCCAAGATCGCCAAGCAAAGGCAGGTGCGTTCGGTGAACGTGCCAGAACCGTCCGTGCGGCGCGAGCTGAACGCCGGGGACGAGCCCTACGCCGAGCTGGACGCCGAGGGCACGGTCAAGCTCGAACCAGTCCCAGCGGTTGGGGTTGGCTCGCAGCGGAGCCACAAGAGGTTGTGGTGAAGTGGGCACCGCGCGTAGGTCCGTGAAAAGCGGATTTGAACGCTACCATCTAGACCTGACAGAACGCCCTCGCTAGCCCCGGCTTCCTGACAGGTCGGCGTGATACCCATGATCCTCCCTTGGCGCTGATCCCTTCGGAGCACGATCGCACCCGTGTTGCCGTTCGGCAGCTGCGCGACACATTTGCTAAACAGAGCGAAGTCGACGTTGCCCAGGCCGTCGCGAACTTCATCTACAACACCGAATCGGCGGCGGGTTCGCGCTTCCTCGTCGTTGATGGCCGACCGTGCCTGTTCACCGCGATCACTCGCCAGCTGCTCGACATCGGCGGCAACAAGCGCTGGAACGCGCACCTCTTCGCGATCTACGGGATCAACACCAAGGAGAAATTCGCCGCTTACGTCACCCAGTGCCTCGAGAGCCACTGCGTTTGGAACGGTGAAGAGCGCGAAGCGCGACGCTGGGTCGCGTTCGTGGATGGTGTGCTCCACATCAGCAACTACGACGGCTACGTCTGGCGCGTGACGGGCGCAGGCGTCGTGATCGATCCCGACACCGGTCGTGTGACTGATGATGGCTGGGGTGCAGTCGAGGTCGAGGACGAGAACGGCAGCACCACGACCGAGCAAGGGCCACCCATCGGGATCGGCATCGAGCCAAACGGATCGACGGTCGTGTTCGCTGATGACGACGAAGGCAAGCCCGTCGCAAGCCCAGCCATCAGCAAGGAGAACGCGCGCCACCTCTTTAAGATGATCGGGTCGGTGACGTGGGACTCGACGCCGCGGGGGATGCTGCCGAAGCACCAGACACTCGCGGTCTTGATCTGGGTTTTCGCGATCGCCTTCCCAGATCTGTTCCCGACGAAGCCACTGCTGATCGTCGAGGGCGCCGCCGGCGGTGGGAAGTGTCTGGGGCCCGGCGTGAAGGTGTTGAAGTTTGACGGGACGATCGTGCGCGCCGATCAGGTGAAAATCGGGGACCTCCTCATGGGCCCTGACAGCAAGCCGCGCAAGGTGCTGGGTACAACGCGCGGTGTAGGTCCGATGTTTAGAATCAAGCCGGTCAAAGGGGAACCTTGGACCTGCAACGACGCTCATGTGCTGACGCTGGTGGGAAACGGGAGGCAGTACAAAGACGAGATCGTCGACATCGCGCTCGATGAGTACCTGACGCGCGGACCCGGGTTCGCCAAGGCGCACAAGCTGTTCCAGCCAGATCACATTGAATTTTCAACGGCTGCTGCACCGAAAGTTGATCCGTACTTTCTTGGGGTCTGGTTTGGTGATGGCACAAAGGGAATGCGCGCGCGGGTGAAAACCCAAGACAGTCGCCTTACTGGAATCCGAATTACCAAACCTGATCCCGAGATCGAAGCGATTTGTCGAAGCACCGCCAAAACGTGGGGGTTGAACGTCAGCCGTTTTGACAACGGGCCCAACTGTCCAACTTGGTGCTTGGTTGGCGTGCGCGGAAAGCCGAATCGTCTTACGCAAACGCTTCAAACACTCGTCGGTGAAAACTTGAACATTCCCCAAGAAATTCTTGTGGGAAGTGATGAGACACGCGCGGCCTTCCTTGCGGGGCTCTTGGACACCGATGGGTACTTGCACCACGGGTTCTTTGAGATCGTGCAAAAGCGTGAAGACTACGCTGAGGCCATCGCTTTCATTGCGCGTTCACTCGGTCTGCGCGTTACGCACCGCCTCAAGTTCGTCAACGGCAACCCGTACCACCGCCTTCAAATTAGTGGTCATGTAGATCGTATCCCGACGCGCATCTCGCGGAAGCAAGCGGTTCCGCGAAAGCAGATCAAGAACGCGCTGCGCTCAGGATTCAGCACCGAAGCAATTGGTGAGGGACCCTACGCCGGCTTTCAACTCGACGGAGATGGGCGCTTTCTCCTCGGTGATTTCACGGTGACGCACAACAGTTCTATCTTCCAGCTCCTTCAGATCGCGCTCCGCGGCATCATGCAGCCGCTGATCGTCAGTGAGAACGGTGAGAAGGACTTCCGCGTTTCGTTGCTCCGCACACCCGTCGCGGTGCTCGACAACACCGACGACTACATTAAGTGGTTGCCAAACGCGCTCGCCGCATACGCTACTGGCGGTGGCTGGGTCGACCGCGAGCTGTTCACCAACCAGGGCGTGGTCAAGCTCCGGCCTCAAGCGTTCATCGCGGTCGCGTCGAAGAACCCTGTGTCGTTCCGTGCGGACGACGTCGCCGACCGTTCGATCGTGTTGCGTACGGCGCGACGCAAGGACGCCTTGGCCCGACGAGCGATGCGCAAGATGCAGGTTGGATCGCACATCATCCAGCCCAAGCCCAATACACGCATGGACAAGTTGAAGAACGACGCGCTCCGGCTGCGCGAGCAGATCTTCGGTGGCTGGCTCTACCACCTCAACCGGATCGTTGCTGTCATCAACAGCGGTGGCCTACCCGAGACCGCCGAGCACCGCATGGCGGACTGGGAAGCGTTCACCTGGGCCGTCGCGCGCGCGTTCAACTGGGATGACCACGTCGTCGTCGAGCTCCTCGAGATTCTCCAGCGCGAGCGCACCGCGTTCGCCTCTGAGAACGACACGGTCGTCGAGCTGGTCGAAGAGTGGCTTGACCGCATCGATGCCAGGACGGGCATCTCCGTCAACGAGGGTCGCTGGATCACGCAGCGTGATCTCTACAAGGAGCTGAAGCTCCTCGCCGAGCTGGGTGGCAAAGCGTTCGTCAAGTCGCCGATGGGGATGGTCCATCGGCTGCGCTCACCTCATGTCGTCGATCGATTCTACGTAGACGACACGAGGGTCGACATCAAGGGCGAGAAGCTCTACTGGATCAGTCGCCAGATCGCGCTGGCCTCGAATGACGGCGGTGAAGGTTCTTCCGACCCCCAGGCGAACTAGTTTCTGCTCGATTCCCGTTCCTGACAGATCTGCGTGCTACCAAAAGGAATCCAAGTGCTTCAACTTTTCCCGCAGCCCTGGGTGCTCGGTCTGCTTCTCGGTGAGGACACCGAGACGGGCAACTTCAACATCGGCACGCTGCCCGTCATCGGGATCTGGACGACGATGTACCTCAACCCCAACACCAACCTTCCCGAGCCGCTGTTCGAGCCGGTGGTGGCGTTGCAGGGTGGGCGCATCATCCGTGGGTCGCAGGTACCGTTGGAGATGCCCGACGCCACCATCCTCTTTCTCATCGGACCTGGAGAAGACGCCGCCAAGGTGGCGGTGATGGCACTCCGCCGCGATGGAACACGCGAAGCGGAGAAGATCGACGTGGAGAACGTCGCGATCGAAGAGCTGAACTAGAGCGCTCGATGAAGCCGTTCGCGCGGCAGCTCGCCAAGGCTGTGGGCTTGTTGGTCGAGCAGTTCGTCGATGCGACGATCGCGGAGACCGAGCACGAGGCGCGGCGTAGGGTGGCGCCGGTGGTCGAGAAACCGGTGGTGAAGGTCCCACATCGGAAAAAACGAGAGGTGCTCGAAGATGCCGTACCGCGAGAGTCAGAACCTGAACCTACCGTCGCGCTCGATCCAGTTGAGGGACGAGGATCAGTGGGCGATTCAGGATGCAGAGAGAAGGGAACGGTGGCAGCAGGAGACACGGATCTTCCTCTGGCTGTTGCTAGGCATGCCGGCGTTGACAATCCTGATCCTGGGTTTGTGCGCGGCGATCTTCTTCCTCTTCCTGTCGTAGCGTCCGCCACGCCGAAGCGTACGCGACCGCGTCTTCACCGATCGAGGCCTCGAGCTCGGACGATCCCGCTCAAGAAGATCACGCGCCGACGTCTCGATGAAATCGTCGTCGCGCTGGCACTCACCAACGCGGAGCTACACGCCGTCGACGCGAGTCGACCGAAGCTTCGTAAGGACTGCCTGCCCGGCGGCTGCAACGAAGAGCGGCCTTGCCCATACGCTGCGTGCAAGCACCATCTCTACCTTGACGTCGACGAGGAGAGCGGCGCGATCAAGTTCAACTTCCCCGATATCGAGGTCTGGGAGATGAAGGAGAGCTGCTCGCTTGACCTTGCTGACCGCGGTGAGCTGACGCTTGATGAAGTTGGGCCGATGCTCAACATCGCAAGAGAGAGAATTCGCCAGATCGAGTTGGCGACATTCCCTCAGTTACGCCACGGGATGCCTGACGAGGTGCGCGAAGACTAGCGAGACAGCGCGTAGACGCCGAGCCCGACGGCGAGTCCACCGCCAAGGAGACCCCAGAACCAGCCCTTCCGGTAGAACGGCTCGTCGGGGATGATCAGCGCGGGGTAGAACGGCTCGTCGGGGATGATCAGCGCGGGGTCGACGATGGCGCCCGGTGCCTCAGGAGAAAGACCGCCTCCGCCGCTGCTCGGGTCGATCGACAAGGTCGTCGCGGTGATGGGGAGCAGCGGGATGATGGGTGCGACGCGCGCGAGCCAGCCTTGCAGCTTGGTGACCTCACGGTGGTACATCTGGATCTTGTTGCGCAGCACCAACCAGCCCTTGTAGTTCTTCGCGCTCCACGCTTCGTTGAGTCGAAGCTCGGTGAGGAGCATGTCACGGCTGTTCTGCTTGAACAGGTCGTGGAGTCGCGCTGCTGTGGTGGGGACTGGCTGGCACGCGTCGATCTGTCCCTGCACCTTGCCAAGCCGCCGGCTTTGATCGGCGAGCGCCATGGCGAGGCTCGAGGGAACGGGCGCGCCGTTGTCGATCGCCTGCTGCATCTTGAAGATGCCCTGCGAGACCTGGGAGAACAGCTGCGCACGCTGTGTGGTCAAGATCGCGCTACAGCTGGTCCCGCTCGACGGCACGGTGGGAGTCTGCACCGTCGCGATGGGGCCGATCACATCCACGCCGAGGCTGGTTCCGAAGATCATACCCAGACGCTATCATGAATTCCTGATGCCTAGGAACCGCCGCAAAGCGCCCCTGACCACCAAACCGCGCAAGGTCACGAACACCGCGCTCCACACCAAGATGCTGGAGTCGCTGTGGTCGTTTTCTGTCGACGATCTCGAGGAGCTTTTCCGTGAGCCTTGGCGCGACGGGCGCAACGCCGTGCGGCTCTGCGGGGAAGCGGGCGCACTCGAAGGGCACCACAGCGAAGACGGTGACCGTGCGCTCCTCTGGATTGGGGAAACCCTGAAGCGCGATCGGAGCACGCTCACGACCGCGGACTACGATCAGGCCGAGCTGCTCGTCTACGAGTTGAGCCGATCGAAGCGCCTCAACGACGCGTTCCATGGTGCAGCGGTCGGCATTCTTGGAAACTGGATCGCGCAGAGCGACGGCGGTGGCCACGTTCCCAATGATTGGCTGCGTCGTACCTTCTGGGGTCGCCTGCGCGATGGCTTCAACGCAGACATCGCCGTCGAGCTCATCGGGAAGTGGCGTGCCCTCGACCTCGGGCTCAAGTGGGCGGGCACCACCGAGCAGGAGACGATGTTCCGGTGGCTCTGGCTCAACGGGCGCTACCAGATGGCGATCGCCCTGGCGAAGCGTCATGGCCAGCGTCCGTGACCGACTGGCGCGAGCGTCGGGTAAAGAAGCGCGCGGCTCGCGAGCGCGAGGCCTACCACACGTTCCTGTGGAAACAGCTGCGGTTCCAGTACGGCGGTAACGTCTACCCCATCCTGGAAAAAGCGGCGGTGGCCCGGGGCACCTGGTTCACGCTCCTCGAAACGTAAGGAACTTCACTTTACGGCTTTTTCGGGGTTTTAAGCTCTCACAGAGAGCTTTATACTTCATGGAAGTATAAAATCGCTCGCGTAGGGAGTGTAGGGCCGAAAAAGGCTTGTTGTGACTTTACGTACAACATTCTTTGATCGAGTAACCCCAAAAAAGGGTGAGTCCTCGCACAAAACGACCTTGGAGACCAACATGGCGGGTAAAAAGAAGCTCGGAACTTTACATCTACCCCCCGCTTTATGGGAGGCATACGTCCGCCAATCGGAGGGGATGATCACCCCGGAGGCGCTCATCCTCAACGACTTGGTCTCGGCTGTGAAGCATCGGGATCGAGAGACGAGCAATGCCGCCCCAATTACGCCAGTTCAAGCTCAAACAGGTCAGCTTGAGGTCGCTGCAACGGCGTCAGGATATAAAGGTGTGTACCCGCACGGTGCGCGCTGGAAGGCAATTTTCCGCTCCCAGCTGATCGGCATCTTCGACACGCCGTTAGAAGCGGCGGAGGCGCGGCTGCCGTACCTCACCCTTCGTGACCAGGGAGCAGCCGACCAACGTGCTGAAGAACGCGCCGAGCTCGAAGAGCTGATCGGCGCCACGGTCCCGATACCGCCGCCCGTGGCACCGCCGAAGCCTCTGGTGCGCGGACGGTGGCCGGTTCCGCCAGGCCCGCAGGCTCGAGGTGGAGGACCGGCCAGGCCTCGACCACGGCTGCAGACGGTCCCACCAAGCGAGCCTACGCCCAACAAGCCGAGTGGAGAACCCGGATCCTGACAGCTCGGTGGTGTACGGTCGTTGCTCTTCTATGAGCATCGTCACCCTGATCGACCGCACGCCCGATGTGATCACACGGCAGTTCAACAGCGACGCCGAGGTGAAGGCCTTCTGCGATCAACGCTGGCCAGACTGCGAGTACGCGTTCTGCTACTTCGGCGATCTGGTCGTTGAGGGCTCGACCGCTTCCGAGATGGCGAGCGCGACCGCCAAGCAGATCATCCTCAACGTCCTGCCACTCGTCGCCGACGACTACGACGGGCCCGTGATGCCGTTCGCGCACATCCTGGCGGACGAGTTCGATGTCGAGGAGGCATGGGCCGACGCCTACTACTTCGGCGCGCTCGCGACGGAGATGGAAGAGGCCGAGACCGGATCTCGAGCGCAGGGGTGAGCGCGCTCGGCTGGTTTCTCATGATCGTCCTCGTGGTCCATCTCCTCGGGTGGATCGCGTTCTATCGGATGACCCGCTACGCGCAGCCTTGGTCTTACGCTCCGCCACTCATTTTCAGCTGCCTTTGGCCGCTGCTCTTTCCGTTCCTTCTGTCGGTCGCACGCGCACGTCGTTCGTGATACCCCACGCGTTCGATGAAACAGCGCTTGGGGGACTGCGAGGAAGGAACGCTCGTCTGGATCAGCGGCGTGCTGCGGCGCGTCGCCGGCCACATGGATGACGTCGTCGTCTGCGCCGCCGTTCTCGTCGATGGGCGGTCCGGGCCGCACTACACGTGCTGGGCTACCGACGTCGCAGAGCTCGACGCAAGAGTAAGGGCACCCTGACGAAGCTCGATCCCGGGGGAGAATCAAGGCCTCAAGCCAGGGTGCCCGTGGATCCGCCACCGCACCCAGGGAACCGTGGACCCGAGGACGTTGTGGAACCGAGATGGACTCTAACAAAAGCCCGTTGACAGATCAACTATCTGGCGATCAGAAGCATCACCACGATCGTCACCAAGACGAGGATGATGGCGCTGCCAAACAGCGCGACGAGCGCCGGCGTCGAGAACAGCGTCTTGACCGGTGGCTCGGCAGGAGGCACCTCTTTCATCGCGGTTCGGGCCGCGGTGAGCTTTTCCTCGGCGAGCGCCTCTTCCCTGAGCGCCTCCGCCGTCGCCAGGATCTCGGCGTTGCTGAGCTGCGCCTTGGCCATCGTCGCTAGCGCCCACCGCTTGTCGAAGTCGATCACGCTGTCCGTGAAGCCCTTCCAAATCAGCGCCCGAGCTTGATCGCGCGAGGTGACGGCACCGACGACCGCGACCTTCTCGGCGAGGATCGTGATGGCTTCTACCGGCCAGCCGCGCGAGAACTCGGGGCTGAGGTTGCCGACCGCGTAGTCGATGACTTCCTTCGCCGCGTCGATGAAGATGTGAGCCTCGGAAAGCCGCACGTCGACCGGCCGCGCACGTTCGGCCTCGAGTTCGGCGCGTACTGCGGCGGTCGTCCTGTTGGCGGCGTCGATCTGATCGCGCAGCTCGTTGTAGTCCTTCTCGTCCATCGTCATCGTGCGAGTCATCGAGCATCTCCTTCGGGACAGCTGCAGGGGAGACCAGCGGTCGCGGGATTCGCGAAGGTCTCGGGATCATTCCAGGGACACTTTTCGTTGTCGTCGTCGTGGCCCGGCTTCCAGTTGGGCAGCGTGCGGCGCGCGATGGGGCAACCGCGCTTCTCCGCGTCGGCGACACCGAGCAGCATGCCGGGCGTGACGCCCAGGTCGGTGTAGACGACCGTCAGCTCGGCAACCTCGCGCCACACGAAGCCCGCGGCGATCCCGAGCGCGCGCTCTTCGGGGTTCTTGTCGTCGAGCACGCCGGGCTGGGTGTAGAGCCCGTGCGACGCGTAAGGGCTCTCACCGCGGTGGATGCTCACGCACGCACGCAGGTAGCGGAGGTTCTTGTCGATCCCAGCTTTCGTCGGCGCGGCGAAGGGACTCTCGATCACGACACGCTTCATAGAAACTACAGCTTCTTTCCGCGGAGGGCCGCGCTGATCTTGGTCTTCACCTGTGTCCACAGATCTCGCCACACCTCCGGCGGGGGCAGATCGAGATCGGCGGGCGTGAATAGCAACGTGAATCCGACGGGCGCGTCGCCCTGATTCTGGATGACGATCGAGTCGGGCTTGATGACGGAAGAGACGACCTTGCTCGGATCGGTGCTCAATACCGTCACCCGTTCGTTGTCGACGGGTGGTCGGATGCTCACGGCGATCGTCATCTTCGGACCGATGGCGCCGTAGAGCGGGACGCGAAGCACCGGCGGAACAGGAATCGGAGATTTCGGTGGGGTGGGGGGCACTACTCGCCTCCGAGCCAACGCATCGCACGGTCGTGAACGGCAGCTACGATAGGGGTGACCACGATTCCGCATAACGCAAGAAGTAGCGGACACCAGCTACTGTTAGGAAGAAGAGGTAACGGCGCCTCAACGATGAAACGAAGAAACAGCGCGAGGAGTAGCGTGTCCCAAAAGCCACTACATGCGGCACACTCTCGAAGGCTTAAAAACCATTGCGGGTAGCGACTCCACAAAAATTGCGTGATGGTCGCGCGGCTTCCCAGGAAGAATGTTGCAGCGGGAACGAGCAAGAATAGGATCAGCACCGTGCTTTCCTCCGTCGATCTTTGATGCGACAGCATTCACGGCATGACTTGGTGCCGTTCTTTTTTCGGTACGTGTTTTCTTCGGTGTAAAGGTGCCCGTGACAACACGTCGTCTGATCTTCAAATCGTCGTGCGAGACTTGCTCGAATCTTGCCGCGATGCTCTGCGGTCAGCTTCTGACCACGACGCTTTTCATTGAGCGCACGAAAGCGGGGCGAAGTGCGCTGACGACCCGCTGCGCTAATCTTCGCGCGAGTCTCGTCGCTGAATGATCGACCCTTCATCGCTCGGCTGATTTTGGCGCGACCAGCTGCGGTAATGGGTCGACGACCTGCAAGAAATTTCGCAAGATGATCTGCCGACAGTTTCTTACCAAGATGCGCCGCCCTAATTTTTTGTCGCGTTGTTTCAGATATTGATCTGCTTCCGCCTTCACCACCGTCCGCAATGTTCAAGAGCTTCGCGCCCGCAGCGCGGAGCGAAGCGATCCAAAACCGTTCGACGTCGTCAACGATGTCGCTAGGTACCTCTTCCAAAATTTGGAGCAGAGGACTCATCTGCACTTGGAGTAACCCACGGATCCACTGCATCACATGGCGTCGATCTCGAAGGAGACACCGCGCGAGCGTGATGTGATCGCGTAGTCGCTTGGTAGGAGAATACGATTTCCCGACGTAGCGAAGCGCGCTGGTTCGTGGGTCGATGAGGCCGTAGACGAACAATGAATTGTAACAACCCTACAACTTGGATCTGTCAGAAACGGGCGCGGGGAGGCACACGTTGTGGGGTTCTGCAGAATGCAGCACCGCCGCCTCCCCGCGCCAAACCGATCTACGGATCGATCTTGTCCTTCAGCTCGTCGGGCAGCGTGTCGGGACCTGAGCCCGCCCGCGCGAGAGAGGCGCCGGTGCGACCTGACCAGCGTCCACACAGATGTGTGTTCTCGACGAAGTCGCTCTGGACCCCGTTGTTGAGACAGATCCCGAAGGTGCCCGCGGCGATGGCAGCGCTGGCCTCGCGAACTGTCTTCCGGATCGCGATCACCTTCGGTGCGTTCTCACCACGGGGATCGGCCTGCGCGAGCACCTTCGCCGTCGCGAGGTCGCGTTGCTTCGCCAGGTCCCAGAACTTCCGCGACTTCTCCTCGTTGTCGAAGTACTTGCAGTTCCAGCAGCCCTGGGTCCGCTCGAATACGCGGCCAGGGAGGATCTTGCCTACACCGGCCCGTCCGTCGAGCGGCCGATCACGTTGATGTTGCGACATGGTTTTGCGTCCCCTGATAGTGATGGCGCTTTGCTATAGCAACAAGCCGACGTCCGTTTGGAGCTTGCACTCTACCCCTACCATCGGTCCATTTCGTCTGTCTACGTGATCTAACAGAGGTTCCTCGGCGACCAACCCGTTGCATTTCTCCAGCACGAGGACTAGGGTGACCGTCGTGGCGAACAATCCGAAGCTCCCCCCGCTCAAGAGCCTCCACTTCCAGCCGGAGAAGCTGTCCGAGATGATCGAGCCCCTCACGATGCGCATCGAGCGCGTCAAGGGAAACGCCAAGCAGTCGATGCCATTGCCGATTCGGGATGGCTACGGGGTGGCAGGCCAGGGCTGGATGAAGGACGACATCGCCACCGTCGAGCAGTGGACGCTCAACAACTGGGGTGGTGGCACCTACCAGTTCACCGTCACCGACGCCAACCAGCCCGTCGCGGTGATGACGTGGTCGCAGGTGTTCCCCGTCGCCCAGTACCCGGAGAAGATCCCGATGCCGGTTGCCGATCCCATGGCCGCTCCTCAGATGCCCGCGACGCCGTGGTCTCCGCCGCAGATGCCAGTGCAGGTCCCGACGCCGACGTGGGGCAGCTACCCGGCACCTGGCTATTCCCCGAGCCCCTATGGAGCCCCGACGATGCCGCCGCCCTACTACCCGGGCTACCCGCCGCATCCGGGCTACGCGCAGATGCCCGGTTACCCGCCGCAGCCCAGCTACGCCCCGCCGTGGAGCACGCCGCTCGGCCACGCCCAACAGCCGGGCCAGCCGGACTACCGCGCCGAGGCCGAGCGCGCCCGGCTCGCGACGATCGAGGCCTCGACGAAGGCCCAGGTCGATCGGCTGCTCGACGAGAATCGCCGGCTGGCGGAGACGGTGCAGCGCGCGAACGAGCATCCGCGTGAGGATCCGAACATGAAGGCGCAGCTCGAGGCCGCGCGTGAAGCACGTCACCAGGCCGAGCTTGTCGCCGAGCGCAATGCGTTCGAGGCGCGGCTCGCGGCGTTCACCGCCAAGCCGACTGGTCCTTCCGAAGAGATGCTGCGCATGCAGAAGATGGAGGACGACAACCGGCGTGAGCGCGAGGAGCGCGCACGCAAGGAAGAGCGCGATCGTCAGGATGCGCAGCTCAAGGAGATGCGTGAAGAGGCGCGACGTGATCGTGAGGCCCTGGTCGCGACGATCAACGAGCTGAAGAGCCGTCCGACGGGCCCGGACCCGATCCTCGTGATGATTCAACAGCAAGCGGAGGCCTCGAAGGAGGCAGCACGGATCCAGGCAGATGCCTCGAAGGAGATCGCGCGGCTCGCTGCTGATTCCGCGCGCGAGCGTGGGCGTGAGCAGGACACGCTGCTCGCGAACCTCAAGCACTACATGATGAGCCCCGGCGACACGGCGCGGTTGATCAACGACCAGCAACAGGGCCAGCACATGTTCGTCAACAACATGGCGAAGACGTTCAACGACGTCGCCGGCGTCATGCGCGACTGGTACGGCAACATGATGCAGCAGATGCAGTCGCCGCCAGAGTCACCGGTGATCCGCGTGGTCGAGGGTGGCATCGCGTCGTTCAAGGACATGTTCGATCGCTGGACGACTGGCAAGACGCAGACGCAGATCCAGCAGATGCGTACGCAGTCCGACGTCGCACGTGCGCAGGCCGACGCGATGCGTCCGATCATGCCGCAGCAGGTCGTGCAGCAACCGGCGAATGGCAACGGGCAGCCGCAGGTCTGGCAGCCTCCGCCGCCGGTGGTTCCCGTCAGCCTTGCTGGCGCTCCGTCAGCCGCCTCGGTGCCCGAAGCGCCTCCGGTGCCTGCGGGCGGTCCGCTGCGCATCGGCGGCAAGAGCGATGCGGAGTGGTTCGGTGCCGGACTCAACGACATCCTGCAGATGCGCGAGCACGCCGCGTTCTTCGTCGAGTCGATCGCGATGGACCCGATCCGGCCGCACCCACAGAACCCGAATCGTCCGGCCGGCCTTGGCCCTGACGAGGCGGCGAAGTATGTGCTCACCGCCGTCAAGTTCCTGGAGAGCCAGACCCCGCCGGTGCCGGTGCTCGCGTTCGATTACCTGTTCAAGCAGCAGATGTACCCGCAGCTCGTCGAGGCGCTGCTCCCTGACATCCACCCGAGCTACCGCATGGAGATGCTGACGTACCTGCGCGGGCTGCTCGACGGCAAGTCGATGGATCAGATCGGCACCGAGATCGAGGCGGCAGCGGCGGCGACCATGCCGGCCGTGCAGCACGAGGATGACGACGACGGCACCGACGGCGATGACGACGCCGATCAGGACGGTCGTCCCGCTCCGCCGGTGATCGAGGTCGTGGCGACGCAGAAGCCGACGCCCACCCCAGCGCCTCGGCGTCGAGGGTGATGCGTGGACGATCTTGATCGCTCGGCCATGCGTCGTGTCTCGCGTGCCGTCCAAGAAGAGGTGATCGCAGATGGCGGACTCCACTGCGAAACCATCGACTACGCACTGCTCGTCCAGCTCATGCACCTGATCTACGTCGAGGTACAGAACAAGGCGGCGGTCGCAGCGATGGTCAACAGCGCCTACGCCACGCTCGCCGCTTCGCGCCCGACGGCGGAGAACGAGAACCTCGACACCAAGGTGATGGAGCTCTGGTGGGAAGAGCATCGCCAGCGCTGGGGGGACTGCCTCACTCGCACGCTGCAGAACCACCTCACGCTGTGCATCGACGGCTTGATCTCGCACGGCGTCGATCAAGAAGAATGGGATGCGACGATGGTGGCAGTTGTCGAGGCGCTTCCCTCGTGATCGCGCAGGTCGACGATGCGCGATTGCCCATGCGCTTTTGGTCGAAGGTTGTTCCAGAGCCCAATAGCGGGTGTTGGTTGTGGACCGCAGGGCTTCAAGATGGATACGGCAACTTTCGGATCGCGCAGAAAACGAAGCTGGCGCACGTCATTGCCTACCAGGCGTTGATGGGTCTGATTCCCGTTGGCCTTGAGCTTGACCATCTTTGTCGAACGCAGTGCTGCTGCAACCCTGCGCATCTCGAACCGGTCACGCACGCTGAGAATGCACGTCGTGGACAAGGTGGGGCGATAACCGCAGCGCGCCAGCGCGCCAAGACGCATTGCCCACGTGGTCACGCGTACACCGCGCAGAATCTCTACATCCAACCGACGAAGGGTTGGCGGCTTTGTCAGGAGTGCCGCAAAATCCAAAACCGAAGAACCGCGGAACGACGGAGGCAGACGTGATCGCGGTGATTCAAGTCGACGAAACGCAGCCTCCACACGTCGTGAAGTGGACTGGACGCAAGGGACTGCACATCGAGATCGTCACCTATTGCGAGAAGCGCCTCAACGCCAGCGATGGTGTCCTCCAGGTGAAGGACGACGCGTTGGTATGCTTCGACTGCAAGATGAAGATCGGGTAGGAAATGGCAAAGGTGACCCTCATCGAGTACCGCGCCGTGCGCCTGGTCGACAGGCGTTGGCAGCTCTTGAAGGGCCGCGAGGCGGTGATCGTCGCGCGTAGGCTCCGGCGTGGCGAGCGGAGTCGCCGTCGCGCGCAAGCACAGGGGAAACGTGTTTCCGGTCGACGCCTAGATCCGCATGGCAACCACCGGCACATCGTGAAGATCACGATCGAAGAGTTCGAGACGTGAGAATTCAGCTCTCACGTCCTGTAGACGTCGTGCTGCGCTGTGACTGTGGCACCACGACACTTCTTCGGCTTGCACCGGACGGTGTGGGAATGCCGCCCGACAACGAGGTGGTCACGCACGCTTGCGGACGACGGTTTACGTTTGTCGAGTTGCTCCTCGCTCAACTCGGTGTTGCAGTGCTCGAGGTGAACAGCTAAGCGATCCGCTTCATCCCCGAAGGCGGCGCGATCTTCTTCGTCGCCCACTTGCGGTCAGTGAAGTAAGCCCGCGACAGCGAATACTCGTGGCTGTAGATCCGCAGCATCGCGAATAGCGAGATGCCTACGCTTGCGACCGCAGCGCCTGCGAACGCCTTCTTCGCCGGAACGCCAACGAGCATCATCGGCGGTGCGATCATGATCGTGCGCGCCAGTGTCCACCCAACGAGCTTCCAACCGGAGCCGGTCTTCTTCTCGAGGACTTCGGCGATCGTCTTGTAAGTCGGGAGCGAAGGCTCCTTGTTGTCCTGCGCCGCTTGAAAGAGACCGAGGCTCACGAGCACCGACCCTTCTTCTTCGGTTTGAGCACGGCGTAGGCGCGCGTGCCGACTGAACAGCGCTGCGAACGGGGTTTCCACCTTCCGCGTGGACACCCAATCAGAAGTCGGATCTTGCCGCGAGTGATCCAGCGAAAGCTTCGCTGATCGAAGCTCTTCTTGGGGGCGACCTTTCGCTCACAGTAGCCGTGCATCGTGGTGACTCCTACCGTCGACGCCGAGCGCCGGAGATCATCGGGGCGACTACCGGAGTGTCCGAAGAGGGCTTGCGGTTGGTTCGGTGTGCATCGCGACGATCCTTGAGCACGTTGAGTAGGAAGCCGCCTGCGATCGCGGCGGTCGACACGACCGAGAGCATGAACACGCGGTCTTGGTGGCGACGCAGCTCGTTGAGCGCGGCCTGCGCCGGACTCACGGCGGTCTCGACGAAGGTCTCGGTCGCCGTGTCAGCGGGTGGCGCATCGTCGCCGAACAGCGAACGCCAGCGTGACACACGACGTCGCGTGCCACGAAGCGGCGGCCCGAGCACCGGGTACATCGATCCGGATCCACCGTTCGGTGGCGTCCACGGCGCGATCGTCCACGTGACGTTCTTGAACGGCACGTACGAGCTCATCTGCGGCGTGTAGCCGTAGATCCGTGAGAGCTGTAGATCCGATGGCGGCGAGACGTTGCCGAGGTTCGGGGCGCCGAACCACTTCGCCTTCCACTGCTGCCACGTGCTCTGCGCGCTGCCGAGCGGCGTGTCGTAGTAGTAGCCGGCCTCGCCGTTCTGCATGTACTGCGGATCGAACGGTCCACACTGGTGGTGGATGTTCTGCATCGTCGCCGAGATCTCGGAGTACATCAGCGGCGAGATGTCACCGTACGGCGCCAGGACGATGCCGAGGTTGGTGTGCCGACGGAGGAGCTGCCGTAGCTTCGTGCCGATGCTGCTCGGGCCCTTCATGCTCTCGAAAGTACCGTAGGGCGAGAACGCCGCGACCACGCGCCGTGCCGTCGACGGATCAGCATCGATCGGCGTCTTGGTCTTGGATGTGACGGACACCATCGACGGCGTCGTCGCAGCTCGCCGATCGGCAGAGGGTTGGATGATCGCCGGTTCGGTCTTGCCCCACCAGCGCTTGCGCCACTGCGGTGAGGTGCGCAGCCAGTCGAAGTTCTGCGGCGGACCGAGGGTCGCGACCTGGAACGCGGTTGCGCCTGGGTTCGGGCACTCGACGGTGCCGCCGAGGACGAGCGTGGTCGTGCCGGGGGAGACACCGACCTTCTTGGGCACGCGCTGCATTCCAAGCATGTCGCATGCTAACAGGTCGCGCGGCCTGGAGGCCAGTAGCTCAGGATCGCTTGCTGAGCCGACCGAGACCGAAGCCGACACCGATCAGCCCGAGCACACTGCCCGCGACGATCCCCCGAAATGCCCAGGGGTGCTGGCGCGTCCAGATGTACGCGTCGAGCACGCCGGCGACGCGCCAGAGCCCGATGCCCGGTGGGCCCGGTGGTCCCGGCGGTGCGGTGTGCGCCGCGGCGGCAGCGCTGCGCGCCTTCAGCTCAAGGTTGCGAAGCGCCTGGATCTTGTTGACGACGAGCGGCAGCGCCGGGTCCTCGGCGATGTTCACGATCGTCGGAAGGTACTTCTGCACCTTGGCCAAGATCGGTCCCACCGATGTGAGCAGCGATGATGTACTCGGATCGAACAGCGAAGGCGCCGCGGTGCCGAAGATCACCGGCGCACCAAGGAGATCACAGCACCGAGGGCGAGCGTACCTCCGAGCACCAGACCACCGACGCCCCACCAGCTCTTGTACCAAGGCGTCGTAGCGATCGGCACTACAACTGGGTTGATCAGCACGCCGGGTGCGATCGACACGTTGGGCGCGATGTAGCTGCTCGGCTGCCGTATGGTGACCTGCAGCGGCTGAATCGCGAAGCTGGGTGTTACGCCGAACATCACCGGCGCACCAGCGCGATGGTCGTGCCCACCGCGAGCGTGCCACCGAGCACCATGCCACCGATGCCCCACCACGTCTTGTACCAGGGCGTCGAACTGATACCCGGGGTGTAGCTGCCACCGGGCTGCACCGCGGTGACGAGTAGCGGTTGGAGCTGCGTGATGCCCGGCTTCGGCGCGTTGCCGGTGATCACCTGGTAGGCGGCGAGGCCGATCACGCCGTCGCGGATCTTGCCGGAGTGCTGTGTGACGAACCCCTTTGCCTTGGCGAGCGCCGACGGGTCCGAGAAGATGATCGGGCCGAGCACGGCGAGCGTCTTGATCTCGCTCGGCATGCCGGGAAGGAGCGGCAGCACCGCGATCACGGCGTTGACGGTCTGCGCGCCGACGATGCCGTCGACCTTGCCCGGGTTCGCGGCGGTGAAGCCGGTGCCCTGGGCGTAGGTCGAGAGGGCTTGCTGCATCGACTTGACAGACGCACTCGGGATGATGGCCACGGGGAGCTCCTCAGTGTCGGGGACGGAACGCGAGAGCGGTGACGCCGATGCCCAACACGACCGCACCGGCCGCGGCCCACGTCGTGGGTCGACGGTACCACACGGAAGGAAGCGGGATCACGTTGGTCGGCAGCGGCACAGAAGGCAGCGGCGTCGTCACCACCGGCGGTGCTGGCGGCAATGCGCAGGTGGGCCATGCGAGACCACACGCGGCAGCAATCGCCTGGTAAACGCCGGCGGCAGCGAGCGCGGCGGCACCAACCGGCGTCTCCGCCCACGCGGTGCCCGCCATGAGCAGCACCATCGCGGCCTTCTGCATCTTGTCGCCGGTGAGCTTGTTGCAAAGCTTCTGGACGAAGTGGACGACCCAGTCCATCGCCTTGTCGAGCTTGCCCGGGTAGTTGATCGTCCCCTGGATCTGGAAGAACGCGCGCCCGATCAGGTCAGGGCGCGGACGGATCGTGTGCGGAGGAACCGTGTTGGCGGCGGTCCAGCGCTTGACGCGGATGTTGAGGTAGAAGCCGTCGATGGGATCGTGCTTCCCAACCCACGACGGCGTGACGTGCTGGATGGGGTAGTCCCCCGTGAACATCTTCTTGTAGAGGAAGTAGCCACCGCGCGCGCGGTACTGGTTGACTGTCTCACCGGGCTTGGGTTCCTTCTTGACGCGGAACCCCTCCGCCTCGAGACCCCACGTGGCGCCACCGTGGATTTTCAGCACCTCGGTCAACGGGTTGTTCGCCAGCATGGAGAACATTTCCTTTGACCGCTTGTAGAGCCGCGCTTCGATCGCCTTGCCGGCGTCGGTGGTGTCATACACCCGTGTCCAGCTCGACGGGTTCCACCCCTCTCGTGTGTTCCACAGATCCGTGATCAACATCTTCAACTTGCCGTTGAGGAAGTCGACCGTCGGAACACCGGTGGGTGGTGAGAGTGGACCGGGTGGCGGACAAGAAGCCATGCGCGCCATCCTACACCACACGCTCGCGGTGCTCCTACACCCTGTGCTACCGTCGTGCCCACGATGGAGCCTTCGACCCGCAAGATCGTCGCTGGTGTGCTGATCGCAGCTGGAGTGACGTCGCTGGGTGCCGTGGCCGTCTACGCCGCACGGCGACAGGGCCTCCTCGGTGCGCTGCCCGCGTTCGGCGATGCGTTCACGCGGCCAGGTCGACGTCCGCGAATTGTCAGCCGTACCCAGGTCGGCGACAAGGTCATCACGCACTACCGCGCGCGCGACATCCCGATCAACGACCGCGTCCAGCTGATCCAGGATCGCGTCTACAAGAGCATCGAGAAGGATCCGGGGACACGTGAGCTCGCAACGAAACTGATTTCAGGCTGTAAGAGCCGCGACAACATGTGCGAAGCGCAGGCAATCTATGATGCAGTGCGGAAGCGCGTGCGTTACATCGGCGACGTCGCACCGATCAAATTCCCCGACGGTGCGGTCGAGCCGATCGACTTCTTCCAGAGTGCCCGGCGCACCTGGGAGATGGGCGCAGGCGACTGTTTGCCCAAGGGCACGCTGCTCCTGGTCGAAGGCCATCGCTTCGTGGCGATTGAGAATCTGCTCCCCGGAACGAAGATTTGGGGTCGCGATGCGTGGACGCCCGTCAAGGACGTCTGGGCCAAGGGCGTGTTGCCGGTCGACGCCGTGTTTCTCAACAACGGCTCGTCGTTCAAGGCCACACCCGACCACAAGGTGTTCGTTGCGCTCTGCGGCAAGCACACGGACCGCGTGAAGCCGTGCTCGTGCCCGATCGAGGACCGCGCGATCGAGCGGATCCTCGTGAGTCAGCTCAAGCCTGGCATGGTGCTCGTGCAGCCCGACACGATCGCGAGTGGGTCGGAGTACATGGACCCGCGCCGTGCGTTCATCGAGGGGCTCTACCTCTCCGACGGGTTCACTGGTCACGATACGTCATTCGACATCTCTGGGCAGGACAGCAGCCCGAAGGAAGCACAGAAGCGCGAGGTCGAGGCGCTGTGCACCGAGCTGGGGATCCGCACGACGTGGCAGCGGAAGTACATCAACATCCAGGACAAGGCGTGGACCGAGCGCCTCAAGATGATGGGCACGCGCGCGTGGCACAAGCACGCACTGTCACTGGATCTCCAACACGAGGCAGCGGCGGAGCTGCTGCGCGGCATCATGGCCGACAGCGGCGCGAACACCAACGGCGATGGTCGCACGTTCACCACGACGTCGCGGGAGCTCATGCTCCAGACGCGGTTGCTCTACCGCATGCTCGGCGTCTCGTGCAGCGAGCGCTACATCGTCGATCATGGTGGCCTCGGCGAGCACCCGATCTGGCGCCTCGGTGTGCGCGATCAGTCCGTAAAGAAGGCGGAGAAGCTCCTGCGCGTCAAGGCGATCGAGCGTGCGGTGATGGAGTTGCCGGTCTACGACATCTCGACGGAGGACCACTACGTCTACCTCCCCGAAGCGGATGTCGTCGTCAGCAACTGCGACGACCACGTCACGCTCATCGCGTCGCTGCTCTCCGTTGTCGGCATCCCCGCGCGACTGCGCGTGACGGCGCCGACGCGCACCGCCGACTGGGGCCACATCTACCCGATCGCCGGCTTCCCGGTCGAGTCGCCGAAGAAGTGGGTCGCGCTCGACACCACGCTCGAAGCACCCACGCGGATGGGTCATGAGGTGCGGTTCGGCCGGAACCTCGACTACAAGCCGTACACCCGCGACCTTCCGGCTTAGAAAGCGATCACCATGGCTTTCCTTCCTCCGATCGAGTTCGCGATGGTCGACATGAGCTACCTGCCGGCTGGGCCGCAGTTTCAAGCGGCGCGTCGCAGTGGTGTCTGTCCAGCGGGTTGTTGGCCCGAAGGTTCAGGCTGCTACTGTGACTACTACGCTCCTCACCGCGCGGCCCTCCGTGGATTTGGGAACGCGGGTTTCAGCATGATCACGCCGTCGTGGGCACCACTGCCCGCGTCATCGATGATGCCGCAGCTTCAGGGCCCGTGGGCTGTCGCGCGCGGGCTCGAGCCTCCCATCCCCACCAAGTTCCGCATGTTCGCGACGCTAGCTTCCGCAGCGGTGAGCGCGTACCACGGCACGCGGCGCAATGGTGGCTCGATCTTCTGGGGTACGATCTGGTTCAGCCTCGGTGCGATTTTCCCGGTCATCACGCCGGTGGTCGCGGTCGCGCAAGGCCTCGGCGAATGCCGCAACAACTGTCCGGTCGGCCGGACGGTCAACCTGGGAAGAGGTCACCGATGATCGTCGCATCCGCCTACCGTTCGTCGCCTCTCGGACTCATCCTCGATCCGAACTACAACGAGCCACTTCACCCGATCCACGGATCGAGTGGGCTTGGTTACTACGCTGTCGACAACAACCCGTTGGGCGACGGCAACCTCTTCAACTGGATCGCCAGCTGGTGGCGCACCAACACGTGGTTTCACAAGTACCCCGTTGAGGCGATGAGCCCGGTCGCGGTGCAGAAGTCGTTGCCGTCGAATCCGGCAACGTATATCGCAGCGCTCGATCCGAGTGCACGTGTAGGCGCAAATCTTGGTTGCGGTGCGTGTGGCGCACCTGGCGAGAAAGGCCTCGGTTGGATCACGGCTGACACGGTGAATCACAGCCCTGGTCTTGGTGCTTTTGGCGCCAGCATTTCGACCAGCGTCAAGATTGGTGGTGCCGTAGGCCTGCTCGCAGGGATCGCTGGTGGGTTCCTGCTCTGGCGCGCACGTCGTTAGCGTGGCAGCCCTGATCGTCGCGCGGTACGACGTACGATCCGTACGCGCCGATCGCTGCGGCACTGTGGGCCAGCGAGCTTGATCTCGATCTGCGTGAGCCGCAGCTCGATTGCGGCAAGGCGTAGCGCGATCGACGCTGGTGGCTTGCGCGCCTTGACGTTGCTGATCTTGCGCTGTCGACGGTTCATTGGACCACGGTGTTTGTTTGGCGTCGGTGAACGTGACGCTGGGTATGACAGGGCTTGCACACAGGCTCGACGGAGAGATAGTGCTCTGGTGCGTAGCTGACGTGATGATCGTATTCGTGGCGCGGGCCGTTACGACGCCACGCTGCTCCGCAGTCCGTGCACGGTAGCTTGGTGGGGTGTAGGAGACGACCTTCATGGATCGCAAGCGCTACTGCTTGCCCTGCAAGGTAAAGGTGCGTGTGGTGCTGCACCATCGTCGGATCGATCGTGTACTCGCACTTCTCGATGTAGTTTTCGATCTGAGCGCGCGTGAATCGAATCTGTCCGCCAACCCGGACGTAATCGATGTCTTCCTGCTTCACGAGGCGCCGAACGGTCATCGCTGAGACTTGAAGAAGACCCGCGACGTCTTCGATCTTGAGCAGGCGGTCAGCAACGTCGACGTTGGCGCGCTGAGGGGCGTGTTGAATGCGCCGACGCGTCGGCGTAGGGCGCTTGTGCTTCTTCGCGGGAGACATTTTGATCTCCACCAGCCTTTCACGAGTGAACTCGTGTTTGCAAATACCCTCAACGTTTCCCACGAGTGCTCACGCAACCTCGCGTAATCATTGAGTGATCTGCTTGAAGCGCGACATCGACTCGCGTAGTCTCTTCTCCATGGCTCGCCACGGACAGGAGATGCACTTCGTTCGCCCCGACCGCGTGTATGCGACGGGCGTTCTCTCCCCGATCGTCGGCTACCAGCCTGCGGAGGACGCGCAGCAAGTCGCCGCGCGCTTCGTCAGTGGCGGGCAGGGCCTCGGTCTCGCCGGTCCCCGCGCCGAGGTGCGGCTCATGGGTGGTTCGTTCCGCGCGCTCCGTGGCGCGCGGTTCGATTCGATCCTGAACTGGTTTCGCAACCTCGTGGCGAACTTCCGCGTGCGCATGCAGGTCGCACGGCTGCGTCGCGAGATGAAGGTGCTGCCGCCGGCCAGCGGTCAGACGCCGTCGGGCAAGAACGAGCTCGACACCTCGCCGCGGCCCAACGCGCCGCCGCAGCCAGGCTCGATCCCGGTGCAGAGTGGCTGGTCGCCGTCGCCGCAGTCGCCGGCCGGCATCGCCACGACGCTCAACCCGGTGCCCGAGGTCCCGACGATGCCGTCGATCTCGGCGAGCATGCAGCTCGCGCCGCAGGCGACGAGCCTGCCCGCCGCGTACTGGAGCGAGATCATCGGCCCGACGCTGCCCCCGACGGTGGCTGCACGCGCGGCCGGCGACACGCTGCGCACGTTCTTCAGCAACCTCAGCGGAGGGCGCCGGCGTCGGTGATCCGATGCCTTCGATCATGACGCTCGAAGGGGTCGATGGCGCAGCGCCTACCCCGAAGAAGCGGGTCCGACGGAAGCGCGGCCCGGTGCAACAGCGAGAGATCGGGTTCTGCAAGAAGGTCCACAACCCACGCACACGCAAAGAAGTCGATTTCTGTTTCGTCGGCAAGAGCGCTTCGACGCCGACGGGCTGGCGCTTCATGACGCCGGCTGCAGCCCGCGCTCTCCAAGATCGCAGCAACTCGGGTCGGCGTCGCTGACCACCACTTCACCAACGCCAACCCTTCAGAGGAGCAAGAGAACACCATGCGCAACGTCAACCTGCTCGGCGCCCTCGGCGACTTCGGTGTCGGCATGAGCCCGACCGTCGGTGCCGCGATCGCCGCTGGCGCCGGCACGGGCGCCGCCATCGCCACGCGCCTGCTCACCGCGCCCGGCAGCAAGGCCTACGCCTGGTCCGAGACCATCGGCCTCTTCGCCGGTCTCGGCGCGGCGGGCGCGATGGCCGCGATGCCCGGCACCCGCGAGGCGGGCAAGCTCGGCCTCGTCGTCGTCGCCGTCACGCAGGGCCTCCGCGTCGCGGAGTCGTTCCTCACCGGGCGCGCGGGCGGCGTCGGCTGGGCGATGCAGGAGACGGCCAACCCGCTGCTCGGCATGCCGAGCGCGCAGCAGATCGCCGGCGTCGGCTACGCGATGGCGACCCAGCAGCCGCACGCGTACGGCACCGTGCCCGGCGTCGCCGGCGCGACCGCGGGTCCGATGGTGGAGACCGGCTCGCCGCCCAACAGCGGCATCGCGATGTCGCGGCTCTACGGCGCGACCCTCTACTAGTTCGCCGGGGCGCGTTGCCCCTTCCAGTGGCGTGAAGCCGCTGACGTCTGCTGAAACACCCCCTCACCTTCTACGGAGCGCAACATGTCCATGGGCACCGTCGGCGTCGCACCCGGCACCACCACCTTCACGCTCGCCAACGGCGACGTGATCGCGCTCGTCGATTGGGTCGACGATCGCCTCTTCGCCACCATCCAGATGGCCAACGCGCAGGCCACGCCGCTCGAGGCGTTCTCCGCCGCGCTGTCGAACCAGATCCCGGGTGGTCAGCGCCCGATGACCGCGGTCGACACCAACGTCCCGCGCGCCGGCTCGAACGGGCTGCCGCAGGCGTACGAGATGCTGATCTTCAGCATCCAGTGCGAGATCCAGCGGGCCTGCCGCCCGCCCACCGGCACGGTCCAGCCCGTCCTCGCGGACGGCGCCGGCGCGCTGTCGGATCCGGCGCGGCTCGCCACGCTGTTCCAGGTGAACCGGCTCCTCGCGGTGACGATGAAGTACCGCGAGAAGGTGTACGCCGAGGGCATCATGGTCGACTTCCCGCAGGGCCACGGCTTCCAGGTCTTCGCGACGGCGTCGGACTACGACCTGGCCCAGAACGGCATCACCTCGCCGCGCGACCGCAACGCGATGGTGCTGCCCGTCCGGCTGCAGGAGGGCCTCGCGTACAAGGTGATCTACTCGCCGGGCGCCGCGCTCGGCATCGCGCAGCCGGCCTCCGACGGCGGCGCCGTGCTTGGGTTCGTGGACATCCGCACGGTGTTCTCGGGCCTGATCAAGCGCCCGGTGGTCTAAGGACCACGACGCGCCCGGACGCGTCTTCGCACGCAAGGGCGCGGGTCACATCGGCCCGCGCCCTTTTCGCTTCCCCGTCTCCACCCTCAGCGCCCGCAAGAATATCAACACGGGCACGGAGCTTCGATCATGGGCCGTCTCGCATCTCGCTACGCCGATCTCGACATCCAGGCTCGGTTCCCCTACACGATGGACTCCGAGCTGGTCCAGGCCGCGTCCGTCAACGGCATCCCGTTCCCCGGGGAGGACTTCCTCAACGTCCAGGACAAGGTGTTCGAGGTCCACCGGATGATCCCGCGCGTCTACGGGCTCGGCACCACCGGCCTGATCGTCAGCCCGCAGCCCGACATGGAGCTCCTGATGGGCCTCGTGCTCGTGGCGATGACGCTGCAGGGCTTCAACCAGCAGGTCAACAAGAGCCCGACCCGACTCGGCACGCTCGTCAAGGGCTCGGCGGAGCGGACGTGGGAGTTCGCCGATCCGCTCTACCTCCCCAACGGGCGTGGTCTGCAGGTGTTCGTGAACACCACCGCGTTCCCGGTGGCCGCGCCGTTCGACGCGGCGGTCACGCAGCTCCTGATCGCGATCACCTTCGAGGGCTTCCTCATCCAGACGGCGCCGCCGCGCGGCGTGTAAGGGGTCTCGCATGCCCCAGATGAACCAGTCGCTGGTTCGTACGGTCACCGTGCCGGGCGTCCCCACGACCAACCCGGCACAGGTCGCCGTCGCGATGTTCGATCGCCCGATGCGCGTGCTCGTCGACAACGTGGGTGCCGTCACGATCCGGCTCGCGTTCGCCTCTGCCTCCTTGGGCGGTGCGACGGCCGAGGCGGTGGATCACTACCAGCTACAGGTTGGTCGAGACCGCGTCTTCGTGCTCTCGCCGGGACAGAAGATGTTCGCGGTGGGCGTGGGCGCCACCGGCCTTCTGTCGATCCACACCTCCGATGCGCTCCCCTTCGACCTGAAGGTGTAAGGATCTACGACGATGACCTGGCTCAACTCCGCGTACACCATGCAGCAGGCAATCGCGCAGGGCGCGGATGTCTGGGAGCTGTGGATCGACAACTGGGGGAACTTTTCGGATCCGTCGGCGGATGGAACCTCCTTCTTCTTTCCTGCAGCGGGAAAGAAGGCGCTGCCTTCGGCGGCGGCGATCGCGATCGGTCCGCTTTCTGTGGTGGATCGGTGCGCGGTGGGCTACGCGCTGCCGAACACGCTGTGGGCGGATTCTGGGTACGCGGCACGCTGGTGCACGGTCGATGCACCGCTGCTGTACACGCAGCCGAGCAACGGCGGCATCATCAGCGCCGCGCCACCCATGCAAGCGACACCGAACGAGCAGGGCTCGGTCATGATCGCGACGAACGACGGCTTCTTCAGTCCCGTCGATGACACCTACGTGCCGGGTCTCATGTCGACGCTGTTCATCGAGCAGTACCTCAAGGTGGACGGCTCGGGACCCTTCACGTTCGGGCGCAATGCGGATCCCGTCGGCACGGTGTGGTGCCCGCCGGTGCTGCAACTGCTGTTTTACCTCAAGCCGCCCGTCATCGCGCCGCCGCGCATTCGGGCGCCGTTCTACTACAACGCCACCGTCCCGATGAACACCGGGGCCGGCGTTGAGAAGCTCGCATTCCAGATCCCGATGTACGGACGCAAGAACATCGTCGTCGAGCTCAAGGCGGTGGACGCGGCGTCGTATCGCATCGCAGCGATCCCCACGCTGCTCGCGACGACGGTGGCGCAGGAGGTCACGCTCGCCTCGGGTGGTCCGCTGGTTGCGAACGCCAAGGTTCGCGTGCCACTGACGGACGTGAAGTCCGACTACCTGATGATCTACTACACGGTCGCGGGCGCCGCGCCCAATACGAACTTCCAGACCTGGGTCCAAGCGTTCGACTAAAAGACCAACCATGTGGTGCGAAGAAATCAACGAGAAGTACCGCGAGCTCGCGAAGGACTCGCCGTGGTGGTACCACGCGACGGGCGATCAAGCGATCACGCGGGGCAAGACCGCGGGCACCGATCAACGCGTGCCACCACCGGCGCGCACGGGGCGCCAGGTCGATCTCACGCTACAGCTGCTCGCGGCGTACTATCGCCGCCCCGATGACTTCGCCGGCGGCGAACGCGGTGATGGCACGGACTGCCACTGGTACGAGCCGTGGGCGCACCCGATGTTCTTTCCAGCGGTGCGCGCGTGGATGCTCGGCAACCTTGCCGGGGAGGGCCCTTCGTACTTCCGCATGAGGGAGTACGACGGCAAGCCGAGCAACGTCTTGCCGCAACAGCTCGTCACGATTCTCCAGACGACCGCGATCAAGATCCTGATCAACCCCGACGGTCATGGCGCGATCACCGAGGCAGGACAGAACGTCATCTCGAGCCTGTGCGACGTCATCGTCTTGACCCCGGTCATCGACTACGTCGTGTGGCCGCTGCTCTGGACCTGGGCCGCGGGTGGTGTCAACGGCAAGGCGCTGATCCGCACGCGCTCGCACGCGCTCCAGGCGATCAGCGCCATCGCGCGGCGTCGCCCGGAGTTCGTCGGGCAGTCGACGATCGCGCTGATCGAGAAGCTCGCGTATTCCGTGGACGGCATCACACCGCCGAAGTCCTACGCCGACGAACAGGAGCGCCAGCTCTTCGCATACACCGCCAACAGCGCGGCCGGCGACGTCGCCGCGGCCTTGACCCAGCAGGCGATCGCCGTGCCGCCAGGGTTGATGAACCCGAACACGTTTCTGCCGCCAGGCACGCGACCGCCTGGATTCTGGGCGTCGCTCCCCCGCTGGGTGCCGATCGCCAGCAGCATCGGGCTCGTCGCCACATTCCTCGGCGCGATTCTCCTACGCTCGTCTCGTTCGCTGACTTCCAACCGTGCGTGATAGGTTAGGTGAATCCCATGGCCGAGCTCACCCAAGACCAGGTCACTGCCATCCAAGGCCTCACGCAGAACGTCGACGTGGCGTACCGCGCGCTGCAGCGCTCGAAGACCGCGCTTTCGTACCTCATCATCCAGGGCCAGGCGACCTGCAACGACGTCAAGAACTACAACTTGATGGTGCAGAGCACGTACTACTACCAGAAGAGCGTCACCGAGATCATCAAGGCCTCAGGTGGCTCGGCGCCGACGGTGCAGCCGCCGCTCTACGTGAGCTACAAGGGCAAGACCGGCGACGCCGCGGTCAACATCGACTGCTCGCAGGGCCAGCTCAACGGGTGGCGCCCCAATGGCCTCGGAGATTTCTATCTCGATCCGAGCGCGGTCGAATGGAAGCAGGAGCCGACGCCGTCGGACAACGCGGCGATCACCAAGGTGCTCGCGGGCATCGGCAAGCTGCAGCCGCCGGGCAACAACGGCCAGCTCGGCAACCCGCTACTCCTCGCGATCATCCCGCTGATCCTCTGGGGTGTGATCGTCGGCGTCGCGGGCTACATCGTGCTCAAGGTCGTCGAGACGCTCACCGACGTCCCGCAGAAGAAGGAGTACACGCGCCAGGTCGCGATCGCCGCCGAGCAGCATGCGGCCACGATGGAGGCGCGCAAGAAGTGCTACGAGGACTGCATCGCCCGCAAGAAGGACCCCGCCGAATGCGCCAAGAACTGCTCGCGGCTCAACCCCGAGTTCACACCGCCGTCGCCGGGCTTCAGCCTGGGGATCGTGGGGAAGATCGTGGCCGGCGTCGCCGCGGTCGGCGCGGTCTACGTCGGTGTGCTGGCATTCCGGCGCTGGTCCGAGAACCGTGCTGTCGCCGCGGGCCCACAGCGCCACGCACTCGGACCCGGTCGCGCGCACGCCGATGATGACGGCGACGACGACGTGATCGATGCGGAGTACGAGGAGCGCTAGGTGGAGGACGAGACGTTCTCCCTCGCGCCGAACGCCCGCGTCGTCGTCGTCGTGATCGGTCAGCCGGGCTGCGGTGCTTGCGAGGCGTTCATCCCGCGCGTCCAAGCGATCGCCCCGAGCTTCGCGCGCGTCGTCCCGACGATCTTCATGAACGCGGCGGACCTGCGGCCAGAGATCCAAGCCTGGATGGATCAGTACGGGATCGACGCGACACCGACGACCTTGGTGTTGCGTCGCCGCTCGCTCGGCGGCGGCGTCTGGAAGCTCGAAGGCAGTCAGGACGACGCGACGATCCGGCAGATCATGGATTTTGCGTACGCGCAGAGCGTGAGGTAATCAGTACGTCATTCGCGTGGTGCCAAGCGCGATCTCGCTGATGTGTCCCTGTGAGACGTCGAAGAGCTTGGCCAACACCCCTCGCATCCAACCCTGGTTGCTGAGGATGCGGATGTGATCCACGTCGAGCGCTGACAGCTTGATTGGTCGCCGGTTGTTCGCCTGTTCCTTGCGCGTTGCCCATCGAACGTTGCCGGGCTCATAGTTGCCATTGTTGTTGGGGAACCGATCGATGGAGTGTCCGGGCGACGGACGAGAACCAACATCGGCGAGGAAGTTCTCGAAGGTCTTCCATCGCACGCAGATTTTGATTCCACGGCCACCGTATCGCGCGTAACCCGCAACCTTGGGGTTGGTGCAGCGCATGACAATGCCATTCCACGCACGGTACTCAGCAGTGTTCGTCTTGCCGTGTGTAGTTGAGCGCTGGGTTGTCACTTCGCGTTGAAGGCACCCGCAGCTTCGTGTGTTCCCGCTGCGCAAGTTGCTTCCGGTCACTGTCAACTTGGAGCCACAATCACAAAGACAACGGTACGTTGCGTGAGCGTTCTTGACGCCGAGGTACCGCAAAACGGTCAGGCGGTAAAAGCGTGTCGAATTCGCGATCGGCTTTCGCTTCATGTACTGTTGAAGTATGCAGCGAATCGATGACTCGATGCACCCGTTCAAACGGAAACGCTCTCTCGGGCCTGGCCCGCGGCGACACCCTCCGGTGCGTCAGACCGGTGACTGGACCTGCACGCGCGGCAAGGACACCAAGAAGCACTACGTGCAGGTCTGTACGAACACCGAGACCGGCACGCGGCGCACGGTGAAGCTCAAGAAGAAATACAAGAAGAGTTACAACAAGACTTATCGCGCATGGGCTGCGAAGAAGCGTGGGTCTGTGCGCTCGGCGCCACTACTGAGCTACCGCTGTCGTCGCACCAAGCGCACGCGCTGCAAGTAGATGCTGTTCGTCGGGCTCATCGTGTGTGTTTGCTTCGCGATCGGTGGCGTGGTCCTCGTCGGAGACGCGCTGCGGTGAGGAAGCAACGTCTCATCGACTGCGACCCGCAGTGGTTCAACGACACTGCCGAGGTGTCGCGCTACCTTCACTTCGAGTGCCCCGAGGGTCACGAAGGCTGCGCGCACACGATCCCGTTCACGCCTGCACTCGATGGCACGGTGCTACCGTCGCCGCAGGTGAATGGCGCGTTGTGGGCACGCACCGGTGACACCTTCGAGACCTTGACGCTCTCACCGAGCATCAAGCGGATCCCGCGCTACACCGATCGCGAAGCCGCGCTCACCGCGGGGTGTCTCGAAGAACACCTGCCGCCCACGATGTTCTGCGCGCTCCACATCCACATCGTCGACGGCGCGATCGTGTTCTGCGACGACTCGAAGTAAGTGACGCTCTTCAGGTGAGGGGCATCCACATCGCGCGCGTGCGCTTCTCGCTCGGTCCACCGATCCGCGGATCGATCTCAGGCAGATCGACGGGACCCTTCCACGCCGCGCGCGCGGCCTCGGTGTCTGCGGCATCGAGCTCGACGTACTTGTCCTTCCACTCGAGATCGGGTGAGACGAACCGCACGCCGATCATCGAATCGGGGCGCTGGTTGAACACCTTGAGCATCGCTTCGATGCGATCTTGGTACTTGAGATACAGGGGAGAGGGCTCCCAGACCGGCGGCTCCCAGTCGCTCATCGTGGCCTCGTCCCTGCGCGGATGCGCGACGGCGCTGTGGGTGCCTCGGCGATCGGCAACGGCGGGACGCCGGACTCACGGCGCACGCGTTCGCGCAGCTCGGCGATGTGACGCACGACGCTCGGATCCTCGAACTCCTCGCTGAAGTCCAGATCACCGCTGTCGATCTGCTCCATGAGCGCGTCGAGCTTGCGATGCACCTGCTCGGTTTTCGCGGTGTCGATGGCCGCGATCTCCTCGCACTTCCGGATCCGCGCTTCGATCTCTGGATCGCACGTGCAGGTGACGGGTGCCGGGGCCGGCCCCGTGGAAAGGGGAGCGGAGGAAGAACCCATGCTTCCTAGCTTACCTCTTCACAGCTTTGGGGAGGGCTTCTAGCACAGCACCCACACGATCCAGGAGGCCGCGGTAGTGGCCGGCGTAGGTCTCTACCAGGGCCAAGAATCGGTTGGTCATCTCACGAACTTCAGTCTGGTGTGCGGAGACCAGCTTCTGGATCTCGGCGTCCCGCAGCTGTTCGCGGTCCAGGGCCGCCTTGTTGATCGTGTCGATCCGCTTGTCGGCCTGGAGTTTCCACCAGATACCTGCGGCCGAGAGGATCCCGAGGGGACCGTAGACCGTGAGGGCAGTCGTGAGGGAAACGGCGTCCATGATCGGAGCTTAACCCAAACCCCCGTCACATCACCTCACCCTGAGCGGGTGAGCCCGGTGGGCGCACGCGCACGAAGGGGCGGTTGCCGCCAGACGACCGCCCCTTCTTCGACAGAACTGCGCTACCCGCGGACGGAGTGGACCGCGGCCCCGACGCACTTGCGGAACGCCTTGGTCCCGCCGCCGTGGCGTCGCGCGCACTGCGGAGCGGCCTTCGCCATGACCTCCTTCCACGGCCGGAGGTGGCGCGTGGTGGGCTTCTTGCGGGGCGCGCACGCCGCGCCCTGGTGACCGGGGAAGCTGATCGTCTTCCCGCGGCGGGTCTTGAACTTGACGACGGTGCGGGCGCAGCCGCTGCGACGCTTGGCCATGGGGAAGATCCTTGTCGGTTGGTTGGTGAAGGAGAGCTTATCGCAGTTCGGGGCGTCTCCGCTACCGCGGGCGGACGCAGCACTTCTTGGGGCGCGGCGGGCGCGGCGCGACGGGCGGCTTCGGAGCGCGCGGGCCAAACAAGCTGCCGAGGAGACCGGGCCGCTTCGGGGGCGGCGCCTTGGGCTGGTTGTGGTTCACCGGATCACTCCTTCCAGACGAGGTACGCCGCGGTCGCGGCGCCCGCGAACAGGATGCCTCCGACGATGTACCACACCGTCGACTTCTTCTGGAAGAAGCCCGGTTCGGCGTTGGTGCTCAGCGCGTTCGGGTCGAAGGTCGGCGGCGTCGCGGGCGTCGTGGTGGATGTCGGGGGTGACGGCTGCGGCTGCGGCGTGGGCGTCACGCTCGAGGGCGGCGGCGCAGGCGGTGGTCGGTTGGTCAGCACGTACTGCATCAGCGTCTTGAAGTAGCTGCTGTCCACCAGTGAGCGGACGTAGTACCGCGCCTGTACGCCATCCTTCGCGATCGCCTTGGCGTCCGTGTACCGCCGCAGGAAGGTGCCCGCGTAGCCGGCCGTGCCGCCGGACGGCAGCGACAGCCCGGCGTAGGCCGGGGTACTGGCGAACGACGCGACCAGCTTCACCGCCTCGACGGTGGTTGGACGGATCACGCCGTCGTCCAGGACGTTGCTGAACCCGAGCTTGCGCAGCGCCTGGTTGAGCTCGCGCAGGACCTGGTTCGCCGCCGGGCTCTGGTAGCTCGCCCAGATGCCGCCCGCGTACTCCTTGACGGAGAGATCCTTGCCCGCCGCCAGGGGGAGCGACAGATCGACAGCGCCGAGGGGCCCCGGGCCCGGGCCCGCGCGGAAGAGCTGGGGGAGAAGCATGGGGCCGATCTTAGCCGATCTGACGGTCTGACCGCGACGGATCCGCGATATTCTAGGCACCTTGAGCTTGCCTTCCGCCAACGTCCTCACCCTTCCGGTGACGTGCTTCCCGGCCTGGCACACGGTCTACGGGCAGTACCGCGGGCGTAAATCCAAGGACGTCGTGGTGTCGGGCTGTGCGACGGTCGACGGCAACGTGACGTGTGCGCCGAGCGCGATGGCTTCCCACGCCGGCGTCTCGCTCGGGGCGTACACGCTGGCGCGTTACCTCGCGAGCGAAGTCGGCTCTGGATCAGCGGAGGAGAAGGTTGCCGTTGCCCAGGCCGCGGTCAACCGCGTGCTCTACGTCGAGAACATGTCGGGCTCACTCGAGGACAGGGTCAACAAGCTCCTGCTCTACCGACAGAACACGTCGAACTCGCACCGCGGCTACTACGGTCCGATCCACGGCCCGACCGGTGTCTCCACCGCGCCGTATGGTCGCTGGGCGGCGACGTCGAAAGATCCGACGCGCGGCGATCTGGTTCTTGCGACGGCGGTGCTGGCGAACACGATCGATCCCGGCTTCAACAAGGGCGCTGACGATCAGATGGGGCCCGAGTACCTCAACGATCCGGTGGGCTCGGTGAGAAAGCATGGGCTCGATCGCAAATACTGGGTCGGCCCGCTGCCCGGTGTCGATCCCTGGCGCACGTTCCAGTACCGCATGCTGCGCGACGTCGCGCCGGACAGCGAGCTCGGCCGCTTCCTGATCCAGCGTGGTGTCGCCGCGATGAGCGGGAAACGCCCGAGCTGGTTGCTCTTGCCCGTCTGCGATGGAAATGGGATTCCACAAAGGCGCGTGTTACCCACGGCGGGTGCTGCCTTCGGTGGGCTCCTCCTCGGGCTCTTCGTCACCGGGCTCGCGCACAAGCTGAGTCGAAGTTCGATCGTGCAGCAGCCTTGATCCGGGGGAGCTTTCTCCCCTATCCTACACGCTAATTCGGGTCTTCAGCCCCAGGCTGGTGATCTGCACCACCGCAACGCTCTTCCCTCGGAGAATCCACATGTCCGTCACCATTGGCCGCGTCTGGGTCGACAAGAACAAGATCGTCTACCTCTGCACCTCCGAGGGCTCGCCGCTCGGTGGCACCGGCACCATCCCGGCCACCGGCGCGGTGACCCCGGACCTGGTGACCGACGCGGCCTACAACGGCTACGGCGAGGCGGGCTCGGCGGCGCTCCGCCGGTGCGTCGGCTCCGGCCTCAGCGGCGGCAACGGCATCATCGCCGCCGGCGCCTTCACCCAGGCCTTCGCCCGCGCGCTCCTGATGTGCGACGCCGGCGCGCTCAACGCCAGCACGATCGGCGGCATCAACACCGCCCGCGCCCGGCTCAACCTGGTGCCCCGCTCGGGCACCGCCGCGTGGCTGGTCGACGTCGACATCGACGGTGCCAACATCCCCGAGATCAACGTCACGGCGAGCGTCGCCGCCGGCACCTGCTACCTCCACGTCACGCTCGACCACTCGCTCGCGGCGTAAGCCCGAGCAGCTCGAGCCCGCTTCCACCACGCTGAAGTTCGACGAAGAAAGGAGGTACGCCAATGGCCCGACGTCGCTGCAAGCACGGTCGCCGCAAGAGCAACGGCAAGTGTCCGCGCAAGCGGACACGCAGCCGGTAACGACGCCGGTAACGGCGCACCTACCCCGAGGCCGTCATCCAGGAATGGGTGGCGGCCTTGAGCTTTTCAGACGATGTCGAGCGGCGGGGCGCCTGCGGGCGGGCGGTGTGAGCCCTTACACGTGCGCGTCTTGTCCGGGGTCTCGTGGTACTCGACCAGCAGGTACTTCAGCGTGCGGTAGCCGGTGAAACGGTGGTGGCAGACCGAGCACTCCAGGTCGAATCTGACTGGGCCCGCTGCGCTCATGGGAAAAACACCGTGAGCGGCTTAAACTCGACGCCGGCGAGGTTCAGGTTCATCACGACATGCGGAAAGCACGCGGCGAGCTTGGTGATCATCACCTCGGCGGTGTGCTCGCCTTCGAGGAGGAAGGTGCTGTTGCAGTTCGGCCGTGTGTCACCCTGCGCGCGGTCCCACCACGAGATCATCGTGAAGCCGTCGCGTCGGTGCAACCAGTACGAACCCTGTGGGCACTCGACGGAGGCGTAGAAGATCTTCCTCCGTTCGTCTTGCGTGTCGCCCTGCGCGTTCCAACAGACTTGGCCCGGCGCGATGGTCTGTCCGACGATCTTGATCGCGCACGTAGCGGACCGCGGCGCGTAGTTGGAATCGAGCGGGACGCCCCGGTACATCCCGAACGGGCCTGCGTCGACGTCGCGCACGCGATTGCCTGTCGGGTCATGGAGATGGTGTCCCGGCGCGTTCCAGCAACCGAAGAAGAACGCGCGGGGCGTCACGAAGAGCCGCGGTTCGATCACGATGGCAAGATCTTCCGCAGCGCTTTCGCCACGCGCGGCGCAGCGGCACCGTCGCCGTAGATGCCTTTGGAGTGCCGCCGCGAGGCAGGCCCGCTGAGCATGTGTTGGATCATGTGCGGCAGCCGGTCCATCTCATCGCGCTTCACCAGCCAGCAGCCGTGATCGATCGCTTCAGGTCGCTCGGTCTCGTCACGGATGATGAGACAGTTCTTCTCGAGCTCCGCGGCCTCTTCGATGATCCCACCGCTGTCGGTGATGACGAGGTCCGCGTGCAGCAGCTCACCGACGAGCGCGTCGTGGCTCATCGGCGCAGCGAAGGGAAACGCGACGCAGACCTCTTCACCGTAGTTGGGGTGTGACGGCCAGCAGACGTAGTGGTCGACGAGCAGCGGCTTGAGCGCGTTCGCGAGCATCGAGATCCGACCCTTGTTCTCGCGACGATGACAGGTCACGAGGATGCGCAGGACGCGCGGTCCGCTCGCGCGCTCGTAGTTCGCGCGTTTCAGCGTCGTGTGCAGCGCGTCGATCCCGGTCTGCCCCGTGACGACGATGCGGCCCTGGTCGACGTTCTCGTTCCGCAGGTTGACCTTCGCCGCGTGCGTCGGTGCGAGATGCAGGCTCGCGAGGCTGGCGATCATCCGACGGTTCTGTTCCTCGGGCCACGGGAACGATTTGTGCGTGCGGAGCCCGGCCTCGACGTGCGCGACCGGGATCGCCGCCAAGGCGCAGGTCAGCGCCGCGCTCGCCGCCGTCTGGGTGTCGCCCTGGACGATGGCAGCCTTCCAGTCGGCGTCGAGTGGGACCCTGTGGATGATGCCCTTGGTGATCTCGTGGTGGAGCCCGACGAGCGGATGGCGGTAGTTCTCGACGTCGCAGGGCACGTAGATCGGGGTTGGGCACGCATCGTGGAGCACCATGTCGCGGATGAGGTCACGCGACTGGTTCACGAACGCCCAGATCGGCTCGTCACCCTGGGCGATCAAGGCGTCGGAGACCGGGCGCAGCTTGATGATCTCGGGCCGGGTTCCAGCGAACAGGAGGAAACGCATTCTGATGATCTCTACCTTACCTGCTCGATCTGACATTTTTCGTCGCCTATTTCTCGAATTCTGTCAGAGCGGTGCGTTAGGGTGACGTTCGCAACTAGAACCCAACGGAGATTTCAAGATCATGGCTCGCATCCCGATGAATCAGGAGACCTTCCTCGCGCGTGGCAAGCGCATCGCCGAGCTGGAGGCGAAGGTCAAGGACTGGGAGACCTGGGGGAAGAAGGCTCGAATCCGCATCCGCGAGCTGGAGGGGCTGATCAAGGAAGTCCGGGATCACGTCGACCCGGCGAAGAAGGACATCGTCCTGGCGGTCAAGACCGCCAAGGGCTGGGTGACGCGCGCGGTGAAGATCCTCCGGGCGATCTTCTAGGTCGAGACAGAAGATGCCGCCCAAACGCGCCATCATTTCGGGGACACAATTTGGGCGGCTCACCGTGCTCGCTGAGGCCGGGCGAAAACACGGCAAGGTACTCTGGCTAGTTAGCTGTGACTGTAGCCCTCGCACCTTCGACGTCACAGGATCAGATCTGCGTAACGGAGCTGCGCAGTCCTGCGGTTGTTCTCGAAGGGAACCGAGACCGAACGATGGAAGCACACAACGAGTGAGGGCAGCCGCTCGTGCAGCAACATGGCAGCGTTGGTTTGAAGGGCGTGCTTCGAGGCCGTTGCGCTGGGCACGGCTTGCTTGTCACCGGGCCCGGGCGCGCGCATTTCGTCGCGGATTGGAGCACAGCATCGTGCCCGAAGACCTCCTCCCGTTGCCGACACATTGTCCTGTTCTCGGTATCCCGCTGCGTTTGGATGGAGGACGACGGGGAAGTTGGGATGCAAATTGGCCTTCAGTCGATCGAATCGACAATAGCAAAGGCTACATTCAAGGGAACGTCTGGGTGATTTCCAATCGCGCCAACTCGCTGAAGCATGATGCCTCGTTGGAGGAGTTGGAGATGCTCGTGCAGGCGCTGCGACACCAGAAGGAGCTGCGTGATGCCTGAGTTCCGCGACAAGGTCACCTTCCCCGACGCACGCGCCGTGCGCGCGACAGATCGCGCTCTCCTCGTCGAGATCGTGCGCAACGGTGAGTACGTCGAGATCTGGTTCCCAGCGTCCCAGATCGACGATGATTCGGAGGTCTACCGAGAAGGTGACACGGGCAAACTCATCGTCTCGCCTTGGATCGTCGAACAGAAGGGCCTTCTGTGACGTCGCCGATGTTCAAGACGACCGAAGACCGTCCGCTGATCGTTGGCTTCCTCAAGGTTCGCGACGAAATTTGCCGCGAAGCGAATCTCCTCCGCTGCCTCGCCAACCTCCGGCAGTTCTGCGACACGATCGTCGCGTGCGACGACGCCTCCTCCGACGGGACAAGGCAGATCCTGCAAGCGGAGATCCCCGCGCAGCAGCTCCTCTTCGTCCCGCCGGAGGAGCACGACTTCCGTGCCGAGCTGGCGGTCAAGCAACGGATGCTCGATCTCGTCGATCCGCTCAAGCCGCGCTGGATCTGGTGGGCGGATGCCGACGAGGAGCTCGAGCCCGACGCCTTCGACTGGATCCGCGCGACCGCCGAGCGCGAGAAGGTGAACCCGCACATCCACGGCTACCGGTTCCCGTACCTGCAGCTCTGGCGGACCAAGGAGTGGATCCGCGTCGACGACGGCTTCGCGGACGGCAGCTTCGTCAAGCTGTGGAAGTGGTCGCCGCGGATGAAGTTCGTCGAGGAGTACGGCACGCACCACCAGCAGTTCCCGACGGAGATCCAGATCGGGAAGGTGCAGCATGCACCGCATCGCGTCGTTCACTGGGGCAACTACGGCAAGAACCTCGTCTTCAAGGCGATCCAGTACCACGGCGGGCTCGGCGGCGTCGATCGGCACCTCAACTTCGAGGCGGGCGCGTTCAAGCGCACGCCACGCGCGGCGCTGGGTCTGGCCCCGCTACCGTCGGAGCCGAAGATCGAGATCAGAAAGGAAGACGTCGTCGGCGGCATCGCGTGGCCGTTCGTCCCGTTGGTCATCAGCGAACCCGCTGCCCCGCTGCCGAAGCCGTTCACGAAGAAGGAGAAGGAGATCATCCTCAGCCTGCGCGGGCTCCGCAACGAGCCGGGCATGTTCACGGTGATCATCCCGGCCTACAACCGCGCGTGGGCGCTACCCGAGACCTTGCAGAGCCTGATCGCGCAGACGTACGTGCGCTGGGTTGCGGTCGTCCTCGACGACGGCTCGACGGACGACACGCCAGCGCTGATGGAAGCCTGGCAGCACCGGGACCCGCGAATTTTCTACGCCCGCTACAACAAGGTCGGCGCCGTCGCGCTCAACGAGATCGGGATGGACATCGCGTCGAGCTGGACGAGCTGGTGGACCCGGCTCGGCTCCGACGACTACTTCGAGCCACACAAGCTCGCGCTCGACGCGCTCGCACTCTCCGCCGGCGCCGAGCTCACCTACGGTCCCTACCGCGCGCTCCGCGACGGCAAGCTCGCCGAGACCTGCAACCAGCCGCGCGGTTCACAGGAGGTCAAGCAGATCCTCCTCAACGGCGGGTTCTACCTGTCGTGGGCGAACATCGCGTGCAGCTCGGAGCTGCTCCGCCGTGTGAAGGCCTACTACGGCAACTACTGCGACCCGCGGCTCAAGACCATGGAGGACTTCTTGGTCAACGCGCGGCTGGTTCGGTTCGCCGATCCGGTGTTCCGCGCGCGCATTGGCCAGATGACGGTGCTCGATCCGGGCCCCGGCGACCTTGAAGGGATGCGAAACGAGTTTCTCCACGACGCGATCTGGCGCGTCAACAGCGTCGGTGCCTCCGCCGATACCGTGACCACAGGTAGCGAAGACGGCCTCACGCGCGAGATCATCCTCGCCGAGAACGCGAGCTGGAAGCCGCAAGAGCCCGAGGCCACGACGCTGTGACGACGGCGGTGTTCATCCTCGCTGCAGGGGCGCAGACGCGGCTCGTCAGGGTGCTCGATCACCCCAAAGGTCTCATCCACCTCGGCTCCACCGCGCTCCCCAGCGGTGAGACGATCGTCGAGCGCACCGCGCGGCTCGCCAAGGCCTGGTTCACCGAGGACGTCTCGCTCGTCATCCCGCCGGACGTCATCTCGTGGCAGATCCTCTGCACGCGACACAACCTTCATCGCGTGATCGCACCGGGCGAGCGCACCCTTCCCCTGCTCGATCGCGTGCGCGGGCTGCTCGACGGCTGGCGTAGCTCGACTCCCGACTGCTTCATCTTCCTGCTCGGGGACGTTGTCTACTCCGAGGCGACCCTCGGTGGTCCTGTGTTCGACGTCGCACGCAACCACCGGCTCGCGCTGATCGGGCGCCGCGGTCCGAACTTCGTTACCGGCAAGACCTGGGGCGAGGTCTACGCGCTCGTCGTACCGGTGCTCACCGGCCCCTTCGTCGTCAGCGTGATCGACTACCTCAAGGAGCAGGGCAACAACCTCAAGCTGTGGGATCTCGCTGAGGCGCTCGGCACCGCGCACTTCGTCGAGGTCGACCCTAGCGACTTCACCGACGACATCGACACCCCCGAAGATCTCGAACACGTCCTCCCCAAGCTGCGCGCGGCGGTTGCCGCAGAGGTTCTATGAGCATCGAGACGATAGAATCCCTTTTCAGGATCACCACTCGCGCGCGGAAGTTCTGGAAGATCGCCGCCGGCTTTCCGCCGAACAAGGAGGAGGTCTACGCGGATCACGCCACCGCGCAGGAGTTCGACCTCTGGGGTGAGCGCGCACGCGACGACAACGCACCGCCGTTGACCGCGCTGGAGTACGGCTGCGGCGGCGGCTCCGACACGATCAGCTACCTCACGCGCGGCCTTCGCGTCGTCGCGGTCGACATCAACCCGAGCAACGTCGCGACCACCGCCACACGCGTACGTGATCACGCGCGTGGGCTCGAGTTCGCCGAACGCCACGCGGTCTGGCTCCTGGAACACAGTGACAAGATCCAGCCCGTCGGCGGGCTCGCCGGTGAGGTCGACACCGGGCTCCGACCGCCGTTCGACGTCGCGTCATCACACGGCGTGCTCCACCACATCCCACAGCCGCTCGTCGGCAAGGTCGTGGCAGAGATCTACCGCGTGCTCCGGCCCGGCGGTTGGTTCTACGCGATGCTCTACACGCCGGAGCTACGCAACAACCACGCCGACGCGATCGAGACGCTGACAAGGCGCCACGGCATCGCGGCCGAGGAGGCGTTCGGCTGGTGTACCGACGGCGAGGGCTGTCCCTGGGCCGAGGCGTACAGCCACCGCGAAGCCGAACTGCTGTTCGAGGAAGCTGGCTTCGAGGTGCGGTCGTCGTTCGAGTACAGTGACGGGTTCTTCTGCACCTACCGCATGACGAAGAGGAAGCGATAGCCGTGACCGACACCATCGTAATTCACGGCCTTGGTTACGTTGGCCTCACGTGTGCTGCGCACTTCGCGAAGAGCGGCGTCAACGTCATCGGCTACGACCCAGATCAGAGCGTCGTCGACGCGATCAACGCAGGCAAGCCGAAGGCCGGTGAGTTCCTCGGCTACCTCGGCGACAACATCCAGGGATTACCGTTCCGCGCCACGACCGACTTCACCGAGGTCTGCGCCCACCGCATCCACATCATCGCCGTGCCGACGGAGAAGGACGGCGAGCCGTGGATGCTGCTCGTGCGGCGCGTGGTGTGGACACTCCTCGACGTCCTGCCGATCGGTAGCCTCATCATCATCGAGAGCACGCTGACGCCGGGCACGATCGATCAGCTGATGAAGGAGTACACCGGCGAGCACGGTTGCCTCGTCGCGCACGCGCCGCGCCGTGACTGGTTCGCCGATCCCGAGAAGAACCTCGCGACGATCCCGCGTGTGCTCGGTGGCTTCACGCCTGCCGCGACCGAGGCCGCGGCGAAGGTGCTCGAGGACGTCACGCCCGCCGAGCTGATCCTCCAGACCGATCACCGCACCGCCGAGCTGGTCAAGCCCCTGGAGAACGCGCTCTTCCACCTGCCGATCATGCTCGCGCACGAGATGGCGCTGATCTACCCGGGGCACGACGTGCGTGAGGCCGTGCGCCTGGCGTCGACGCACTGGCGGTTCGCGAGCTTCGGCGGCCTCTACCTCGGCATGGGTTCAGGCGGGCGCTGCCTCGCAGGTCATGAGACGGTCGTCTCCCTCGACGGCAACGGACCGCGCATCGAGACCATCAAGAGCTTCGTCGAGCGGTGGCGACCTGATGTCTGCTACCAAGTCCTGAGCCGCAGTGATGAAGGCTATGTCTTCAAGACAGTCACCAAAGTTGGCGTGCGCGAAGCGGAGACGCTTCGATTGAAGTCGCGTGGTGGTCACACCATCACTGTCACGCCTGATCACCAGATGTTCGTTCGGCGTAAGACACCCGTCCGGCGGACGCTGATCGATGGACGCAAGCGCACGTTCCCGACATGGGGGGAGCAAGCGGTGGCTGCAGATAGCGTGAAGCTTGAAACGGACCACTTGGTCTTCTTCGAGGGCGCACTCCCACAGCTCTACGACAGCTACACGTTCGATTTGCTCGATCACGCTGAAGGTGGCTGCGTCACGCTCGTCGACGGCAAGCACACGATCTTGACCGGTGCTGGCCCCACGGCGCGCGCGACGCCGCGATTCGTCGAACTCGATGATGATGTCGCGGAGCTACTCGGTTTGTACGCAGCCGAGGGCTGGGTTTCTCGTGAGACCGGAACCTCGCGGGCTGGGCTGGCGTTCCATCGCGACGAGCGTAACTTGATCGACTTCTCGTTGGCTGTGCTACGTCGCCTCGGGTTGAGCCCTGTCGACTTTGGTAGCCGACGCTGGGCGAACTGGACCGTCAAGGTGAGCAATCTTCCTTGGGCAGAGATGATCGCGAATCACGTTGGAACCGATTCTTACGAAGCCTGGATTCCAGGACCGATTCTTGTCGGACGTGAATCGTGGCAGCGTCGATTTCTTCGGGGCGTTTTGATGGGTGATGGCTGCATCGAGAAGAATGGCTCCTTCACGTACTACAGCGCGAGCCTCGCCTTGTCCCAAGGGGTGATGCTGTTGCTACGCCGATTCGGGTTGAAGCCGACAGTGAGCGTCGATGCGTGGCGTGAGACGGCCATCAAGTACACCATCTCCGTTGCAGGCGACGACGCGCGCATTTTCTTGCGAGAGCTGTTGCACGGGCACAAGAACATTGATCGCCTTGCCCAGACAGGGCGCAACAACAAGTGGGGTCGACGCGCGCGGTCGGCGCCGAACTATCCCATCGTCAAGGAAAGCGCACCGGCGGCAAAGCAGCTCGTCTACTCGATCGACGTCGAGGATACTGAGAACTTCGTCACCACAGGTGGGCTCTTGGTCCACAACTGCGTTCCGCTCGGACCGAAGTACCTCGTCGCTGGCGCCGAGCCCACCTCTGCGGAGGAGGCCTTCACGGACCCCAAGCCGTTCCTCCTCGCTGCCGCGCTCGACACCGAGTACGAGATCACACGGTGGACGCGGCGTGCGATCAGCCGCGCGGTCGGTCCGACAGAAGTCGACCGCACCACGCGCGTGGCGATCCTCGGCGTCGCCTACCGCCCTGGCTTCGCCGACCTCGGGTTCTCACCGGCGCTTCGGCTCGCGCAGCAGCTGTGCGCTGTACGCCCGCGCTGGACGATCAACCTCCACGACGCGGTCGCCACGCCCGCTGCTGTCGAAGCGGCGCTCAGGAACCATCGCCTCGGCAACATCACCGGCGAGCAGTCCGACACCTTCGCCACGCCCGCGGAGCTCGCGGTCAAGCTGCGCGACTACGACGTCATCGTCGTCGTGACACCGCACTGGGCCGCGTATGAAGACCTCGGCTGCGACGCCGGACGCGTCGAGTACGGCACGCTGCCCTGGCGCTCTGGCCAGATCGTCTTCGACGCGCGTGGGATCTGGAGCAGCTACGCCGCGCGGTTCGCGCAGCAGGGTGTGGCATACCACCAGGTCGGCACGCCGGGATGGCTCGGGTAGCTGCGCTGGCTGGCATCGCCTAGAAGGTGATACGCTCGTGCTGCCGTGCTGACAGGGCCGTTTTTCATCCCCGATTTCGGCCATGGACTTGGCTCCCCAGAATTCGACGCGCTTGCACGCGTGCCGAACATCGTCGGATCGATCCTGAAGGTGACACAGGGCACCGGTGCGGCATGGCCGGCGTGGTTCAACACGCACTGGCCCCGCGCTCGGGCTGCCGGCGGAGCGCGCTACGGATCGACGTGGTTCCGCGGCGCGTACGTGTTCGGCACGCCCGACGATGGTGTTCGACAGTGCGACTTCGCGCTCGATCAGATCGACCGCGCCGGCGGCTGGGGTCCGGGGGACATGCCGCTGGCGTGGGATATCGAAGGTGATGCGTGGCGTGACGACAAGGCGCTGCGTCGGCGCGTCTCGGCTGCGTTCGCCGCGCGCTACTACCAGCGCACCGGGCGCCAAGCGATGCTCTACGCGAACGGTGACATCGGAATTGGGCCGGACGACGGGTTCAACATCCTGTGGACGCCGCACCCAAGGCGCCTCGGTGTGTGGCCAGCTTCACGGTTCGTGGTCTACCAGTACGCCGGGCTCAACAACGGGCGTGTGAGCTACTACGATCCGAGCAGCGTTCCTGCACGTCGTGGGTTCCCGCTGCGCATCGCGGGCTGGGGCAGCTCGCACGGCACCGACATGAACGTCGTCCTCGACGGTGAGAACGGCGACGCACTCATGGACGCTTCGAGGCTCCGTGAGGTGCTTGTCGGCGGGCCCCGGCGTCGCTTCAATGTGCGACCCGGTGTGGCCATCGCCGGGGCCGGGTTCCTGGCCGTGAGCCTCATCGTCGGCGCGTTTGCCTGGCGTCAGCACCAAGAGCGTTGGTAGGTCGCTTCGACAATTTGGAGTTGTTGGAGCACGGTGAGCATTCTCGACTGCACCAACTACGGCCACCAGTTCGTTGTCAGAATCTGGCGTGCGCGAAGCTGTTTCAGATTCCTCGTGGAAAGTCGAGTAAGCGTCGATTCTGCTCGCACCCGTGTTACGCCGCAATGCGCGTCGGCGTTCGTCGGGTGCTCAAGCCATTCAAGAAACTGAACTTTGTAGTTGCTCAACAAATTCGACGTGACGCAGAGTTCATGACGCAGACGACGCTTGCAGGTGCGTACGGTGTCAGTCGCACCGCCATCAGCAAGATTTTGAACAACCAGAGTTGGAGCGTTTCATGCCCCTCCGAATCGTGACGACAGGATCACGCGGATTTATCGGATCCGTCTTCTCCCTCCGCGCTGTCGAGCGGGGCCACACCGTCTTGGCCTTGGACGACGAGAGCCGCGGCGAGAACCCGATCGAGCAGAAGATCGGCGGCAGCTACCACAAGCACGACTGCAAGACGGGCTTTCACGACCTCGTCTCTGAGCTGGCGCCGCGCACGCGTGTCGACGTCGTCGCGCACTTCGCCGCCGCGACCGGATCGCTCGATCGGCCACTCGAGGAGCTTCTGGAGCTCAACGTCGAGATGACCAAGCACGTCTACGAAGATGCGCTCCGGCTCGGCGCCCGGTGCTTCCTGTGGCCGACCACGAGCCTGGCGCTCGGCGTCCCCGACTCGCCGTACGTCGAGTCCAAGGAGCGCGCGCTCGCGATGCTCAAGACCGTCGACGCCAAGGCGAAGATCAGCACCCCGCTGCGGTTCTTCAACGTCGCCGGCGCGTACAAGGACCTGAGCGAGCTGCGCAAGAACGAGGTCCACCTCATCCCCGAGATCGTGCGAGCCGCGGCGCAGCGGTTCGAGCTCATCATCAACGGCGACGACTACGACACGATCGACGGCACCCCGTCGCGCGACTTCGTCCACGTCTTCGACGTCGTCGAGTACCTGCTCGACATCGCCGAGGCGCAGATCGCCGGCGCCAAGATCGCCGTCCCGCACCCTGACGACGGCGCGATCTGGTTGGGCAAGGGCGTCAGCACCACGGTGCGCGAGGCGATCGACATCTACCAGACAGCGACCGGCAACACCGTCCCGATCCAGATCGGCCCGCGTCGTCCCTTCGACTGCGGCTCGCTCCAGGTCGACATCCGGCAGGCGGCGCAGTTCGCGATGATCCGCGGCGGGCTCGCGCCGGCCTGGGTCTCGATCCGCGACGAGGCCGCCGCCTTGGCAGGACGGCACCGCGCCTGGCGGGGTGAGACGGTGTCCGGCGAGATCGACACGCAGGCGGCGCTCGCGTCGAGTTACTAGGCCTCGGGCTAGGCCTCGGGCTAGGGCTAGGCCTCGGGCTAGGCCTCGGGCTAGGCCTCGGGCTAGGCCTCGGGCTAGGCCTCGGGCTAGGCCTCGCCGCCGAGATCGTCGTACCCGGGCTCGACGTACTGCGCCGGCACCCCGAGGCAGTGACGGCAGCCCCAGCCGTCGCACGCGGCGCACGGCGGCGTCTGGCAAACCGGACAACGTCCTGTCATCTCGGCGTCGCGGATCAGGCCACCGCCACCGCACCAACCACATGGCACGCCGCACGCGGCGCACGCGCGTGGGAAGCCTCGCGCTGGCGGCACGAACGCACCGCCGTTGATCCATGGCAAGCCGCACGCCTCGCAGCACCTGACGTGGTAGCGCAGGGCTGCGCGTAAGTCCCAGATCGGCTCCACGCTACTCCGGCCGCTCATTCTTCACACTTCCCCTTGCCGTGTTCGTCCTTCGACCAGGCGGTGTAGCCCTTCTTGCAGCGGTCGCAGCGCTTCGCGAGCCCAAGGACGACCAACTCCTCGTAGCAGTCCAGGTCGTCGTCGTTGAAGTCCGCATCGGAGCCGACGTGCCCGCCCTCGTAGAGCTTGCGGAACTTCTTCGCGATCGCCTGGCGGTCTTCCTGGACCGAGACGGTCTGCTGATCGAACTTGTTGGCCAGGATCATGTAGACGCTGGCCGGGACGAACGGGGATGCACCCATGGTTTTTTCCCTACTCCTGCTCGCCGCTCTGCGCGTAGACCGCGGCGTGGTAGCGCGCGAGCCGCTCGTCGGAGAGGCACAGCCGGAGCTGCGCGGCGGGATTGCTCGTCAGCAGCTTCATGTAACTGTTCGAGAGCACCTCGCCGTGGCGGTTGACGCGCGGCTGGTGCGTCATGTAGTTCTTGCCGTGGATCATCGCGACGTACGTCGTGGCGTCGGTGCGCAGGATCGGCCCGAACGTCACGCCCTCGTCGCGCATACGCTCGACCATCCACCAGCCCTCGTCGCCGCGCGTCTCCTTCTCGACGAAGGGATGTTTCTCCCATAGCTCCTTGCGGAACGCGAGCGTGCCGCCGACGAAGAAGGGGTCCTTCTGCATCGCCGCGAGCGGATACTGGTAGAGGAACGTCCGGCCCTCACCGATCAGCTCGTGGAAGAGCGCCTCGCGCTGACCGACGATCTGCGGTAGCTCGTGCGCGATGGTGGAACCGCGGTCGACGACGTGGCGGTAACTCACGCTGATGCCCGCGTGGAAGCGCGTCGTCTGAAGGCGCTCACCGCCGTGCCAGTCGTCGTCGTCCCAGAACAGCACGAGCGGGTTCCGACACGCGTCGACGCCGAGGTTGCGCTTCTCCGCAAGCTCGAGGCCGAGCGTCGCCTGGACGAACCGCACGCGCGTGGAGCTCGGGTACGGCGGCAGTCCGGGCGTCGGACAGTCCTCGCTGACGATCACCAGCTCATCGTCGGGTTGGCGATCCCTCTGATCGAGCCAGCTCTCGATCGCGAGGCCGGTGAAGAACCAGCGGTCCTTCGTCGTGAGCATCAACGCGGAGATGTTCACGCTGACCTCGCTACGCCCAGATCCGTCCGGTGAGCAACTCGCGAACGCGGCTGAGATCGGCGCACGCGTTGCCGGTCTTCTCCAGCACGACGTTCATGTCCTCGCCGGGCGGCTTGCCCCAACCCGGGATGTAGAGCGGGAACTTCTTCTTCGCCGGGATCCCCAACGGGTCGTAATACTCACCGTCGCCGGCATACTGGTAGAGCGGCCACTTCGCCACCGGCCACTTCCCCAGGCGCTTCGGGTGTGGGGTCCACAGCATCGAGAACCCGTCGTCGGGGCCGATGCCGATGTCGCCGTTCGCGTAGAGGTACGGCTTCTGCCCGGTGCGCTGCAAGTAGCGCGCGGCGAACTGCATCGAGATCTTCCGGCGCAGGGCGTCGTTGTCCTTCCACGCGTTGCCCTCGATGTCCCACGCCAGCGGCAGATCGCCACCGCTCCAGCCACCGGCGCGTTCGATCGTGTCGAGCGCGTAATCCGCCTGCTTGGCGCCGTCCGTCGGCACGCCGAAGTGGTACGCGCCGCGAAACCAGGTCGACCCGTAGCGCTCGGCGCCAGCCGCACGAGCCTTCGGCCAGTTCTTCAGGAACCACGCGGTGTCGTACGAGGTCCCCTGCGTGACCTTCAAGATCACGCCGACGACGTTCGTCGCGGCCACGAGCGCGCCGAAGTCGGGCTCCTTGATGTCGCCGGAGTAAATATCGGAGAGGAAGAACGGTCCGGTCTGGGTCACGGGCATACGAGAACCCTACACGGCCGATCTGTCAGGAACTGCGATCTACCGCGAGGGATCGCCGTCCGGCGTGAGGCCGACGCCCAGGCCGTTCGCACCCAGAGGGTTCTGCGAAAGCTCGTGGAGCGCACGCTGCGCCGTCTGCATGACCGCGCCGTAGCCGGCCTTGTAGCCTTCCATCCATCCCGCCTCGAACGGTGGCGCGGGCGCGACCACCATCCGGCGGAGCATCTCGCGCAGCACGAGCGAGCTGGAGACGGACACGACACCCGTTTGCGCGGCGATCACCCCGAGCGTGTGCTGCCACTGCAGGTACAGCTCATCGTCGACGGCGAAGGAGAGCGTCTTCATGGGTGCGGGGGCTCGATCAAGATCAAAACCTACACCCCGGCCCTGGCGGCAGCGGGGAGCTGACTGGATCAGCGTAGGGGATCCGAGCTTTAGATGCAAGTTCGATCAGTAACTTCCGAGCTTTCTGGGAGCTTTCGCGAGCTCGAGGAGGAGCGCGCCGGGCGACCCTACAGAGGCCCTTGACTGCTGGTCAGTAGCTATTGAACGGAGGCCGCTAAGAATTGAAAATGACTGCCAAATCAGTCGAAATGGCGCACTGCGTAAAACGCACAGGAGCGCGGGAAGTGATTTCCGCGCAGGATCGTCGGTCCCGGACTAGCCACGCTCCTGGGGCATCCTGGCGCAAACGGCGGGGGTAGGTCCCGGTAGGTCTCCCGGGAAACGGCGGGGGAGGGCCTACTGCCTCTAAATGTCCTGAATTGCAGGTGAAATAGGGCATTTGGCGCCCCTCTGGACCTGCTTTCCCGTCAATTGGCCGTGATTTCAATGATTTAGGACCTTTCGCCCCGGATCGCTGGACCCCTATATAAAGGAGGGGAGGCCCCTGCTCCCACCTGTTCCAACCCCCTGATCTCAGGTTCCAATCCGATCCCTGTCGTTAATACTTGACCAATCATGCCTCTAACCAGTATTGAATAAGTGGAACCCCTCCGGCGTAGGAGGGATGACAGACACGGAACCCAGGAAGGAAGGATCCCCCATGAGCCTCATCACCGACACCAGCGACCGCCCCATCGAGATCGACGGCATCACCCCCGGCTCCCCCGGCGGCCCGCCCGCCCCCGCCAGCCGGCGCACGGCCCCCACCGCCAAGCCCGCCGCGCAGCCGGCCCCCGCGCCCGCCCTCCGCAACGGCGTGGACGTGGACCCCGACGGCGCCGACCGCGCCCGCGCGGACGAGGCCGCCGCCCGTGCGGCCGGGTTCAGCCCCAAGCCGCCGATCTACCAGATCGGCACCCTCGTCAACGAGATCGGCGTCGAGAACTTCAAGGCGAGCCGCGCGGCCCATGACGCCAAGCCGCTGCTCGCGGAGGCCGTGGAGAAGCTGGTTTCGCGCGTGGAAGCCGAGCGCCGCGTCGATCGCCGCACCGCGATCCCGGCGCTGCGGATGCACCCGTCCGGCATGCTCGGCACCGCCGCCGACGGGGAGGCTGGTAAGCAGCGGATGATCCCGCTCACCGAGCGCGGGCTGGAGACGCTCTGTGCGCACGTCACGCCCGCGGGCGGACGCTACCTCGCGCAGTGCCCGCCGGAGCTGCGCGCGCACAACCTCAACGAGTGGTTCCCCAAGGGCACCAAGGAGGTCACGCGCACCGATCCGAAGACGAAGATCGAGACCACGACCACCAAGCCGCGTGAGGTCACCGTGCGCTGCCGTCGCCGCCCCGACGGCACCCCGGAGATCTTCGCCGTGGGCGGCCCGCGCTACACCGCCTATGACGTCGATAAGGTCGCCAAGAGCGTGGCGAACGCGCTCAAGGGCGTGGGCGACGCGCGCGCCGAGATCACCTACGACGGCTACCGCGCGACGATCGACGTGCTGTGGCACACCAACGTCCAGCCGTCGAAGGCCGTGGCCGGCGAGATCTTCCGCGTCGGTCTGCGCGTCAAGGCCGCCGACGACGGCTCCGGCGGGATCTCGGTCTCGCTCCTCTTGGAGCGGAACCTCTGTCTCAACCTGATCGTGATCGACTTCAACAAGCTGCTCGTGGGGCGGAGGAAGCACGTGGGCAAGGTCGAGACGATCGAGGCCGTGGTCGCGACCTACCTCGACGCGAGCGCCGAGCGTCTCGGGCACTTCGTCAAGGCGTGGGACAACGGCACCGCCGAGGACATCTTGGAGCGCTACAACCTCCACGATGTCGACGAGGTGATCCGCGGCCTCGTCCTGAACCGCGTGGTGTGGGTCGCCGGGGTCGAGCCCGAGGCGATGCAGGAGCGCCTGAGGCGCGCGTGGGACAAGGAGCCCGGCTACAGCCGGAACGCGTTCATCAACGCGATCACCCGCTGCGCGCACGAGGAGGAGTGGCAGCGCTGGTCGGACGTCGAAGATCTGGAGAGCACGGCGGGCGAGCTGCTGTTCCAGAAGGTCTGGAACTGCGTGCCGCCGGCCGAGGTCGATCCGGCCTCGCTGCTGGACATGACCTGAGCGACGGGCGCGCGGCGCCCATGGAACGGGCGGAGGATGCTCCGCTCGCTCCCTGAACGCCGCACGAGACAGGTAGAAGGCACTAGGACGGAACGGACGGAAGGACAGGATCATGAGCAACGACGAGCCCGATCTCGATGAGTGCGCTGACTGTGGTGGCTCCACGGCGCCCAGCACGCCCGACCCGCACGTCTGTGAGCTGCCGCCGGTGCCGGCCCCCGTGTGTGCGCGCTGCCTCGGCATCGAGCCCGGCAAGCCCGGCGGCACGCCCGAGGATCGACTGGATGACACCCGCTTCACGCCGGATCTCTGCGACGCGTGCAAGACCGCGATCGACGCGGGCACCGCGCGCGTGTTGCGCGGCGTCGGCACGATCATCAACCTCGGCGATCGGTGGCCGTGGCCGATGGTGAGCAACGCGCGGCGCGAGGGCCTGGCTCCGTGGTTCGAGGTCTGCGAACGCGTCTCCAACGATCAGCGTGACGTTGTGCCGCCGCTGACGCTGCGCACGCGCACTCCGCGCGCCGTGGGCTTCTTCACTGGCGAGCCCGCCGCCCACGACGAGCGCGGCGTGCCCGTCCACGCGGCCCACATCGCGATCAACGGCCGGCACTTCGTTCGCGAGGTCGCGATCGACCAGATCGATCAGGCGCTGTCCGAGCTGATCACCGCGCTCACGGGGCGCGCGTCGTGAAGGCTGTCCTTCTGCCGATTCTCACCAACCGTGCGCGCGACTGGCGCACGGCGCAGGCTGCGGTGCTGCAGGCCAAGGCGCGCAACCAGATCAACGCCTCGCGCTACCTGCCCGGCCGCTACGAAGCGCTGGAACGCGCGGCGTGGGTCGCGTGGCGCGCGTTCACGAACGCGTGTCGCGCGCTGGGGTGTGAGCCCTGGGACATCACGCGCGAGACGCCCGTTCCGTCGTTCACCAACACGCACCGCGCCGGGTGCGAGAAGCGCGCGCAGTGTTCGTGCAAGGCCCGCGCGAAGGCCGGGGCGTCGTGAAGACGATCACCACGTTCGCGCAGCACTCCGACGGGCGCAGCGCGCACCCGCGTTCGCAGATCAAGCTGCCGCATTCGGACATCAAGATGGTGTCGCTCACGTACCTCGATCGCCTCTCCGACTGCGACGCGCGGTCGTGGCCCGAGGCGTACACGGCGGTGGCGAAGCTGTTCAAGCACCGCGAAGCGGAGGCGCGCGGCTGATGCTGGTCTGGCGCATCCACTACAAGCCCACCGAGCGCGGGCCCTGGGAGGACACGGGTTGCCACGCACCCGACGCGCCAAGCGCGTGGAAGCTATGGGCGATGTGGCGGACGGTCCACTACATCGAGGAGTGGTACGCGGTGCAAATCTTCGAGGTGAGCCTGGTGGCTCAACTCGCCGAACAACAAGGACGGAAGGAAAGAAACCGATGACGACGAAGAACGCGCAGTGGTTCGACACTGACCGAAAGGGGCTCGCGCAGCTCCTCGAACGCCGGGGCAAGGCGAGCCTCCTCTACGAGCTGTGGCAGAACGCGGCCGACGCCGACGGGACCACCAAGATCACCATCGCACTGGACCCAGTGCCGAACGCGCCGAAGGTCGTGCTCACGGTGACGGACAACAGCCCGGCCGGCTTCATCGACCTCTCCCACGCGTACACGCTGTTCGCGCCGAGCGCGAAGAAGGGCGACGTCAAGAAGCGCGGCCGGTTCAACTTCGGCGAGAAGCTGGTGCTCGCGATCTGCGACTCCGCCGAGATCATCACGACCACCGGCGGGGTGTCGTTCGACGAGGACGGCCGGCACCGGCTCAAGCGAAAGACCGAGGCCGGCTCGATCTTCAAGGGCACGATGCGCATGACGCGCGAGGAGTACGCGGAGGTACTGGTTGGCCTCGCGCGGATCATCCCGCCGCCGGGCATCGTGACGGACGTCTACGCCGCGGGTGCCGATGTCGGCCACATCGTGTCGCGCGCGCCGGTCAAGACGTTCAGCGCGTACCTGCCGACGGTCAAGGCCGACGAGGCGGGCAACCTGACGCGGGCCTGGGGCACCACCGAGGTGCGCGTCTACGAACCACGCGACGGCGAGGTCGCGAGCATCTACGAGATGGGGATCCCGGTCGTCGAGCTCGAAGGCGACCGGTACCACCTCGATGTCTTGCAAAAAGTTCCCCTCAACCTGGATCGCGAGAACGTGCCGCCGGGCTTCCTCGCCGATCTCCGGGCTGCCGCGCTCAACGCGATGCACGAGGCGCTGTCCAAGGAGGACATGGCTTCGGCCTGGGTCACGGCGGCGATCACGTCCGACGACGTCAAGCCCGAGACGCTCTCCGCGGTGCTCGATTCGCGCTACGGCGCCAAGCGCGTCATCTACGACCCGAGCGACATCGAGGCGAACAAGCGCGCCGTGGCCGCGGGCTACGCCGTCATTCCCGGTGGTGCGCTGCCCAAGGAGGCGTGGCAGATGGTGCGCGACCACGGCCTCGCGCAGCCCGCGGGCCAGGTGACGCCGGGCCACCACGAGAACTTCTCGCCCGACGGTCGGCCGATCATCGTCATCGCGGCCGAGAACTGGACTGACGCGATGCGGCTGGCAGTCCGCGGCTTC
>Ga0210377_10000037_pt1 | contig 120698 bp, 101 predicted proteins | sample PLM4_65_b1redo_FD_155480 | JGI IMG/M metagenome (GOLD analysis project Ga0210377, IMG submission 155480) | Groundwater sediment microbial communities from an aquifer in East River, Colorado, USA - PLM4_65_b1 redo | ecosystem: Environmental > Terrestrial > Soil > Riparian zone | place: USA... | reverse complement strand
GCCGACAGCATGGTGCAGACGATCCGTTTGCCGATGTCGTGGATGTCGCCCTGCACCGTGCAGGCGAGGACGTTGCCCATGTTCTCGCGCGCCTCGTTGCCCTTCGCCAGCTCCGGCTCGAGGATCGCGAGCGCCGCCTTCATCGCCTCGGCGCTCATCACCAGTTCAGGGAGGAAGAGCTCGCCGGCGCCGAAGCGGTCACCCACCACCCGGATGCCCTTGACGAAGCCATTGTCGATGGCCGGGAGGGGCCGGATGCCGATCTCGAGCGCATGGCGGGCGAGGGCGGCCGCTTCCTCGGCCTCGCCGTTGATGACGCTGTTGGCCATTTTTTCGAAGAGTTCAACGTGATCCACGTGGGGTTCCTCCAGTCAATCTGCCCGCGGTCAGGCCATGGCCCGCGGTCCGGGGGTCCGCGGCGGCAGGGGCCGCGCGTAGGCCGGACCGTGATAGCCGAGGCGCGCCGAGATGCGCGCGCAGGTCTCCATCCCGAGCCGCAGGAGGCCGGACATCTTGTCAGGCGTCAGGCGGGTATCGGGTCCCGAGATGCTGACGGCGGCGACCGCGTCGCCGTTGCGGCCGCGGATCGGCACGCCGATCGCGACCAGGTGCTCCTCGAGCTCGCCGAACGACAGGGCGTATCCCTGCTCGCGGACCTTCACGAGCTCGCGCGCCACCGCCTTCGGGTCGGTGATGGTGCGCTGCGTGAAGCGCCGCAGGGTGCGCGACAGGATCTGCCGCTGCTTTTCGGGCGGCTGGTGGGCCAGCAGGACCTTGCCGTTGCTGGTCGCGTGGGCCGCCCAGGGCATGCCGATGGCGCCGGCGGCGGCCACGACATGCTTGCCGCCGATCTCCTCGATCGTGACGACGTTGCTGCCGCTCAAGACCTCGAGGTCGATCGTCTCGCCGGATCGCTCGGCCAGGTCGCGCAGGAAGGGGAGCGCCACGCGGTGCACCTCGGTGTGCCGCAGGACCTGCTCGCCGAGGACGATCAGCTCCGGGCCGAGGCGGTACTTGCCGGTTTCCGGGTTGCGGGCGATGAGGCCTTCGTCCTCGAAGGCCGAGAGCAGGCGATAGACGGTGCTCTTGTGGAGACCCACCTTGCGACTCACCTCGGTGACGCCCATCTCGGGGGCCTCGTCGCTGAACGACTTCAGCACGGCGATGGCGCGGCGCACGGCCTGGTTGCCGCTGACCACACCCAGTCCCCGCTCCGCCCGACGGCGGCCTCCGGTCGCTCCCGCGTCCTGAACCATGACCGACCCGTCCTTTCGCATCCCGCGCCGCGCAGCCGCCGACCGACGGTTATGGTGATCCATCATCGCCGGGCGACCGGCTACCCCGGGGATCTTCCCCCGACAGCGTCGCCGGCGCAAGGGCTTTTGGCCTTCAAATGACGTTACGGCAACGATTTGCGGCGCAAGTCGTGACGTCGAGGCCGTAACAGCATCGCAGCCGCCGATCCCGGTGCTCACGGCCGTCCCGATGGTGCCGCAGCATCGTGAGCGTGCCCCGCACCGGCGCCGCCCCTCCCGCCTTGTGTCTCATATCAAGAAACTACGCGGCACCATGCGCACCAACGATACCGCGCTGGCGGCGGCGCGTCAAGCATGGTGCGGGTCCCGCGCGCGGCCCGGCAGCCGGCCCCACACCGCGCCGGGCGCGGCCCGGTCTATAATCACGCTCCGACATGCGCATCGGCATCCTCCTGGCGGGCTGCGGGCTCTACGACGGCAGCGACGTGCACGAGACGGTTCTCGTTCTCGCGGCCCTGGAGGCCGCGGGGGAGCGGCCGCTCATCGTGGCACCCGATGTGCCTCTGGCGCGGACCGTGGACCACCTGACCGGCGACGCGATCGACGGCGAGTCGCGCGGCGTCCTGCGCGAATCGGCGCGCCTGGGGCGGGGGGCCGTGCACGCCCTCTCGACGGTCCGGGCGACCGAGCTCGAGGCGCTGATCGTGCCGGGGGGGTATGGGCCGGCGGTGAACCTCGCCACTGGTTTCGCCGTCCCGGGGGCGGTGCGGACACTGCTCCCGGACGTCGCGTCGTTCCTGCGGCACTTCGTCGAGGCGGGCAAGCCGATCGGACTGATCGGGCTCGGGGAGTTGCCGGTGCGGCTCCTGCTGGGAGAGGCGGCCGACCCGCCCGCGACGTCGCGTGATCCGCGCGCCCTGAAAGTCGATCCGAACCGCCCGATCCTGTACACGCCGGGCTTTGCCGGGTTCGCCCGCATGGCCGAGGTCAGGGCCGGCATCGAGGCGTTGGTCGAGGCGATTCTCGCCAGGCTGGAAGGCGCGGCGCGCTCCGCGGAGCGGGCATGAAGGTCACGGTCCTGCTCTTCGCCCGCTACCGCGAGGCGGCCGGGGATCGCGCCATCGTGGTCGACCTGACGGAGGGCGCCACCCTGGGTGACGCCTGGGCCGCGGTCCGGCGCCGTGTCCCGGCGCTCGCGGCGGAGACCGGCCCGATGATGGCGCTCGACCAGGCGTACCGCGGCCCCGAAACCGCCGTCCTGCCCGGCTCCGAGATCGCCTTCTTTCCGCCGGTGAGCGGTGGCTGACACGGGGATGCCGCACTGTCGTCTGACCACCGACCCGGTCGACCCGCGCCAGGCCGAGGCCGCCGTCGGCGGCCCGGATCGGGGGGCGGTGGCGGGCTTCCTGGGGGTGGTGCGCGACCACCATGCCGGCCGCCGCGTGCGGCGCATCGAATACCACGCTTACGCGCCGATGGCGGAGACGATCCTGGGACAGGTCGCGGCCGAGGCGACGGCGCGCTTCGGCACGCCGCATGTCGCCATCGTGCACCGCATCGGCGACCTCGGCGTGGGGGAGATCAGCCTCCAGGTGGCGGTGGCTGCGGTCCATCGCCGCGAGGCGCTCGCCGCCTGTGCCTGGATCGTCGACGAGGTGAAGGCGCGCGCGCCCATCTGGAAGAAGGAGTTCGGCGAGGACGGGACCTTCTGGATAGAAGGGCCGGACGGCTGTCGCGCGGCGGAGCCGCCATTGCGACCGCGAAACGGCGGGTGATATACTCCCGTTGCCCGGAAATGCGCGGTGGCGCGACGGGTTTCGTGCAGGTCCGGTGTTGGCCGCCGGAGAGCGTGGGTCAGTTTCATGCGGGAGACCGGGGTGCATCTCATCCTGTTCGCTGCCTTGTTCCTCCCGATCCTCGATACCGAGCCGAGCCCTGATCGCAGTCGGGGCGATGTCGCGCCGTGCCCGTCCGCCGGAAAGGACGTGGGGCATCGACGTCGCACCGGATGGTCCCAGTCCGCAAGGCGGCGCGCCGCGCCGCCGCCGGAATGGGGCTAGCGCCCGCGGTCTCGATACGCCGGTAGCGGACCCGCCGCCTCCACGGTCACGCCGTCCTTCCCCGCCATGCGCGGGGAGCGGAGACGGGTGATGTCGGCAACGCTCCAGATTCTCGTGCCGTGCGTCCTGGCGGCGCTCGCCGGCGGTTTTCTCGCCGGCTGGCTGGTCCGCAGCCGCGCCCAGCGGCACGACCTGAACCTGGCGCGCAGCGAGGCCGGGGCGATCGTCGAAACGACCCGGCGCGACGCCGAGGACCAGAAGCGCCGCGCCATGGTGCAGGCGCGCGAGGAATGGCTCGCGACCAAGACCAGGCTCGAGCACGAGATCCGCGGGCGCTCCCTGGAGGTCCAGCAGATGCAGCGCTCGCTCGATGAGCGCGAGGCGGCGCACCGCGAGCGCGACTCTCGCCTGCAGACCCGCGAGCAGGATATCGACGGGCGCGAGAAGGGCCTCGAGGGCGCCCGCGCCGAGACCGGCCGCGAGCGCGAGCGGTTGCGCCGCGCCGCCGACGGGCTCAACGAGCGCCTGTCGAAGATCACCGGCATGACCCTCGAGGACGCCCGCCAGATGCTCCTCGGCAACCTGCGCCAGGAGGTGCGCTTCGAGTCGGCGCGCATGATCCGCGAAGCGCGCGAGGAGGCCCAGAAGCGCGCCGAGATGGAAGCCGGGAAGATCGTCTCGCTCGCCATCGAGCGCACCGCCGCCGAATGGACCGCCGAGCGCAGCGTCAGCACCTTCCCGATCGCCAGCGACAAGCTCAAGGGCCGGATCATCGGCCACGAGGGCAAGAACATCCGCGCCTTCGAGAAGGCGACCGGGGTCCAGCTGCTGATGGACGAGCAGCCGGGCGCGGTCGTCCTGTCGTGCTTCAACCCGATCAAGCGCGAGGTCGCGCGCCTGACGCTGGAGCGCCTGCTCAAGGACGGCAACATCAGCCCGCAGCGCATCGAGGACCTGGTGGCCCGCAGCCAGCGCCGCGTCGAGGAGCTGATGCTGCGGGCCGGCCAGGAGGCGCTGCGCGAGCTCGGGATCAACGGGGTGCACCCCGAGATGGTCAAACTCCTCGGGCGCCTGCGCTACCGCACCTCGTACGGGCAGAATGTCCTGATGCACTCCATCGAGGTGGCCAAGCTCACGGCGATCATGGCCTCCGAGCTGCGGCTCGACGGGACCCTCGCCAAGCGCGCCGGCCTGTTCCACGACATCGGCAAGGCCATCGACTTCGAGCGCGAGGGCACCCACCCGGAGATCGGGGTGGAGGTGGCGACGCGGTACAATGAGCACCCGGTCGTCATCAATGCGATCGGCTCGCACCACGACGACGTCGAGGTGATCCACCCGATCTCCGTCCTGGTCTCGGCCGGCGACGCGATCTCCGGTTCGCGTCCCGGCGCCCGGCGCAAGACGGTGGTGGACTACGTCCGCCGCATCGAGCAGCTCGAGGGCCTGGCGAACGAGACCGAAGGGGTCGAGCAGTCGTACGCCATCCAGGCGGGGCGGGAGATCCGCGTCATCGCCCGGGCGGAGCGCATCGACGACGACCGCCTGGCGCTGCTGGCGGCCGAGCTGGCGAAGAAGATACAGTCGCAGATGGAGTACCCGGGGCGGATCAAGGTCACGGTGATCCGCGAGTTGCGCGCGACCGAAACCGCGCATTGAGGAGCAGTGCCATGACCCAGATGGACCAGGCGAAGCGGGGGACGATCACGGAGGAGATGCGCTACGTCGCCGCCGTGGAGGGACTCGATCCCGAGGAACTGCGGCGGCGCATCGCCGCCGGGACGGCGATCATCCCGAAGAACGTGCACCACGATTTCAACCCGATCGGCGTCGGCCTGGGGCTGTCCACCAAGGTGAATGCCAATATCGGCACCTCCGGGCACCACCAGCAGCTCCATGAGGAGCTCGAGAAGCTGCGCATGGCCGTCCAGTGCGGCGCCGAGATGGTCATGGATCTGTCGACCGGGGACGGCCTCGACATGGTCCGCAAGGAGATCGTCCGCCGCTGCCCGGTGATCCTCGGGACCGTGCCGATCTACCAGGCGGTGGCCGACCGTGGCTCCGTCTTCGACATGTCGGCGGACGACCTGTTCGGGGTGATCGAGCAGCACGCCCGGGACGGCGTCGACTTCGTCACCGTGCACTGCGGCGTGACCCGCGAGGCGGTACGCCGGCTCGACGCCGACGGGCGGATCGCCGGGATCGTCTCGCGCGGCGGCTCGATGCTCGCCTCGTATATCGCGCGCACCGGCCAGGAGAACCCGCTCCTGACCCAGTACGATCGCCTCCTCGACATCGCCTTCGAGCACGACATGACCCTGTCGCTCGGGGACGGCCTGCGCCCCGGCGCCACGGCCGACGCCACCGACGCGGCCCAGATCATGGAGCTGATGACGCTCGGCGAGCTGACCCGCCGGGCGCATGTCAAGGGCGTGCAGGTCATGATCGAGGGGCCCGGTCACGTGCCGATCGACCAGATCACCGCCAACGTCCTGCTGCAGAAACGCGTCTGCCACGGGGCGCCGTTCTACGTCCTGGGTCCGCTCACCAGCGACATCGGCGCCGGCTACGACCACATCACCGGGGCGATCGGCGGTGCCGTGGCCTCGGCCGCCGGTGCCGACGTGCTCTGCTACCTCACCCCGGCCGAGCACCTGCGCCTGCCGACGGTGCAGGACGTGCGCGACGGGGTCATCGCGACGAAGATTGCCGCCCACTCCGGCGATCTCGCCAAAGGCGTGCACGGGGCCCATGCCAGGGACGATCAGATGTCGGTGTACCGCAAGAAGCTCGACTGGGAGGGGCAGTACCGCCTGTCGCTCGACCCCGAAAAGGCGCGCGAGATCCGCATGATGAGCGAGGACTACGACAAGGCGGTCTGCACCATGTGCGGCACTCTCTGCTCGATGGCCCTCGAGAACACCCGCTCCAAGGTCGGCGAGGTCCTGACCGTCGAACCGGGCGAGGATGGTCACCGGCCGGTGCGGGTGGGATCGCCGGAGTACCGCCGCAGCGTGCAGGCGTGAACGGGCCCGCGGTCGCTGCAAGCGCCGTGGCGCTGCCGCGTCTGGCCTCCACGGCCCTCGAGCGGGCCGGTCTCGGCGCCATCCGCGACAAGGTCGCAGCCTCGGAGAGGCTCACACGCGAGGACGGCCGCGCCCTGTACGCCAACGACGATTTCCTGGCGATCGGCGCCCTGGCCAACTGGGTGCGCGAACGGCGGCACGGCGACGCCGCCTACTACATCGTCAACCAGCACATCAACTACACCAACATCTGCGTCGCCGGCTGCAAGTTCTGCGCGTTCTATCGCACCGCCAAGCAGAAGGACGCCTACGTGCTGTCGCCTGCGGATGTCGAGGCCCGCATGCGCCAGCACCTCGGCGATCCGGTGCGCGAGATTCACATGGTCGGTGGTGTCAATCCGGCGCTGCCCTTCGAGTACTACCTCGACGTCATCCGCGCCATGAAACGCGTCCGGCCCGAGGTGCACGTGAAGGCCTTCACCATGGTCGAGATCGCCGCGATGGCGGAGAACTTCGACCTGCCGCCCGCCGCGATCCTCGCCCGCCTCAAGGAGGCCGGTCTCGGTTCGCTCCCCGGCGGCGGCGCCGAGATCCTCACCGACCACGCGCATCAGGTGCTCTTCAAGGGGAAGATCGACCACCGCGCCTGGATCGAGATCGCCACGACGGCGCACCGCATGGGGCTCAAGAGCAACGCCACCATGCTCTATGGCCACATCGAGACGATCGAGGACCGCCTCGATCACATGATTCTGCTGCGCGAGGCCCAGGACGAGACCGACGGGTTCATGGCGTTCATCCCGCTGTCGTTCCACCCGGAGAACACGCGGCTCGCGCACCTGTCGAAGCCGTCGGCCGCCGAGGACCTGCGTCAGGTGGCCATCGGCCGCCTGATGCTCGACAACTTCCCGCACATCAAGGCGTACTGGATCATGATGACCCCGCGCGTGGCGCAGGCGGCCCTCCACTTCGGGGCCGACGACCTCGACGGCACCGTCGTGACCGAGGAGATCTTCCATCGCGCCGGGGCCGTGTCGCCGCAGAAGGTCGCCGAGCGCCGGCTCATCGATCTCATCGAGGAGGCCGGCCGGGTCCCGGTCGAGCGCGACACGCTGTACAACGCGGTTGCCCCGAGGCGCGATGCGGCGCGGCGCGGTGTCGACCTGGCGCCGCCCTCGGCCCCGCCGGCGACCCAGACGGCCGGCCTCACGACCTGACGCCGGACGCGGCGCCGCGCGCCTTCTGGCGGGTGCTTTGCGGGAGCGGGTGGTGATCGTCCTCGTCAACGGCCGGCCGGTGGACGAATCCGCCGCGGTGATCCGGGTCTCGGACCGCGGCTTCCTGTTCGGCGACGCCATCTTCGAGTCGATGCGCGCCTGGGGCGGGACGGTGTTCCGTCTCGGACGCCATCTCGACCGGCTCGAGCGCTCCGCGGCGCTGGTGGAATTCGCCGGGCTCCCGGCGCGGGCCGAGATCGCCGCCGAGGTCGGTGAGGTGCTGGCGGCGAACGGTCTCGCGGACGCGCGCCTTCGTCTGACGATCTCGCGCGGCGCGGGGCGGCCGGGGGACTACATCGGGGTCGAGGGACCGCCGACACGCGTCCTCAGCGCGACGCCGTTCGCCGGGCTCGAACAGGCCATCGTCGAGGCCGGTGTCCGGGTCGCCATCTCCTCGCGGCGCGCCCTGCCGGCGGAGTGCCTCGACCCGGCGGTGAAATCGACCAGCCGCATCATCTCCGTCCTGGCCCGCCGCGAGGCGCAGAAGCGCGGCGCCTACGAGGCCCTCCTCCTCGACGCCGGCGGCGGCCTGACCGAGGGGACGGCGAGCAACGTCTTCGTCGTCGAGACCGGTGTTGTGCACACCCCGTCCGCCGACGGGGGAGCGTTGCCCGGGGTGACACGCGCGGCCGTGATCGAGGCGGCGGCCGAGGCCGGGCTGGCCGTCGTCGAGGGTCCCCTCCCGGTGCAACGCCTCGGACGGGCGACCGAGGTGTTCCTCACCAACACCTCGTGGGAGGTCCTGGCGGTGGTCGAGGTCGATGGGCGCCCGATTGGTTCCGGCCGTCCGGGGCCGGTGGCCCGCGATCTCCGGGCGCGCTACCGGGCGATGGTGCGGCGCGAGTGCGGCGGTGCCTGAGGGCGCCGCTCCCGGTCACCTGCTCCGGGGGATCGCTCCGGCCCTCGATCCCGCGGCGCCGTCCGTGGTCGAAGCCATCGACGGATGGGTCGAGCCGATCGCGGTCATGCGGGCGCTGCGCGGGGCGCGCCGCCCGGCGCTGCTCCTCAGCGCCCTCGCCGGGCACCCGGCCGCGCGCTGGTCGATCCTGGCCTGGGACCCGGTCGCGGAGATCATCCTGAGGCCCGGGGCGATCGCCATCCATCGCGGCGGTGACGCGGCTGACGCGGTGCGCCGGGTGGTCGACGTCGATCCGTTCGATCTCCTCCGGACGCTCCTTCCGGTCTCGCCGGACGCCCGCGCCGCCGACCTGCCGTTCGCCGGCGGCGCGATCGGGTTTCTCGGCTACGGCCTGCGCACCGCGATCGAGCGGCTGCCGCGCACCGCTCCCGATCCGCTCGACCAGCCGGATGGCTGGTTCGGTGTCTACGACGGCGCCCTGGTGTTCGACCACCACGCGCGCCGTCTGCACGCGGTCGCCGTCGGCGCGATGGGCGCCGCAGCGGACGCGACGGCCGGCCGCCTGGCGGCGGCGAAGGCCGCGGTCGCCGCCGGGCGCGCCGCCGCCGCGCCCGACATCGAGGCCGCGCCCCGGACCGTGGCGCGGGCCGCGACGCCGCGCCGGGTGCACCAGGAGCGCATCGCGAAGATCCTCGATCACATCGGCCGGGGCGATCTGTACCAGGCGAACCTGTCGCACCGGATCACCTGCACCCTGCGCGAGCCGCCGGCGGCGCTGTTCGCCCGCCTGATGGCGCGCAACCCGTCGCCGTTCGCCGCCTGCCTCGACACCGGGGACCTCCAGATCGTGTGCGCGTCGCCCGAGCGCTTCGTGACGCTGCGCGACGGCGTGGCGCGCAGCAGCCCGATCAAGGGTACGCGGCCACGCGGGCGGACGCCGCGCGAGGACGAGGCGCTCGCCCTCGATCTCATGGCGAGCGCCAAGGATCGCGCCGAGAACGTGATGATCGTCGACCTGGTCCGCAACGACCTGGGTCGCGTCGCGCAGGCCGGCAGCGTGCGCATGGAGGTGCTGTGCGGGTTGGAGTCTTTCGCCACCGTGCATCACCTGGTGTCGACCGTCGTCGCGCGGCTGCGCCCCGGGCGCGAGCGCATCGACCTGCTCCGGGCGCTGTTCCCGGGCGGATCGATGACCGGCGCGCCCAAGATCCGCGCCATGGAGGTGATAGCAGGGCTCGAGGAGGAGGAGCGCGGGGTCTATTCGGGCTCGATCGGCTACCTGTCGCGCGACGGGAAGATCGACTTCAACATCGTCATCCGGACGATTGTCTGCTCGGGCGGGCGCGCGGATCTGAGAGTGGGCGGGGGCATCGTCGCCGATTCGGACCCTGCCGCCGAGTACGCCGAGACGATCGACAAGGCGCGCGCCCTGCTCGATGCGCTCGGCGCCGACCCTCCGCCGCGATACTGACGATCAACCGATGGTCGGATCCGCGCTGACCAGGTCTCCGGTGGCCGGCGCACGCCGGCGGTTCAGAAACGGAAGTGCAGCGCCAGGTCGGCCCAGTCGCCGCGCTCGGCCGACCGGCCGCCGCGGAACGACGCCCGTCCATGGCCGCCGATCGGGCGATCGAGCGACAGGCGCAGCTCGCGTTCGAGCAGTGGCACCTCGATGCGGCCGTTGACGGCGCCGAGACGGGCTCCGAGGAGGAGCCGCGGGTGCGCATCGAGCCGGAAGCGCAGCGCGAAATCCCCGACTCCACGCGGCGCCGGCACCGGCGGCGCGTCGGTCCGGAACATCGTCGCGCTCTCCGGGCGCGGCGCCGCCGACGGGCCGGCGGACCGGTCCGGGGCGCCGTTGTCGCGACCGTCGATCCAGCGGAACAGCGGCGCGAAGCTGGCGCTGCCGCGCGCCGCTTCCTCGAGGCGCTCGTCGATGGCGCCGCGCAGCGCCCGCAGGATCGTGCGCTCGACGCGCCGGCCGCGCTCCGGCTCGACCGCCTCGATGTCGTCCCCGGGGGCGACGATGAACGGCATGTCGAGACCGAGTTTCTGCCGGCGCGCCTCGCTCTCCAACCGCCTGCGGAGCGCGCTCTCGAAGGGGCCCGTCGACGGCGCGAAGGCGATCCCGCGCGGCGCCAGGATTGGAGCGGCGAGGGGAGCGGGCGGCGGGGCCGCGAACGCCGGCACGCCGCTCAGGGCCGGGACGGCCGTCATCACGAGGGCGGCGATGCGGAGGCCTGCGGACACTCCGGCAGGGCACGCGGGCGGGAGCATGGCGGTCCCTATACGACCGGATCGCGGCGCGTGCAACGGGGATGAAGGCCGGATGCGGCTTCCTCGCAGCGTCCGCCGGGGGGCCGCCGATCCGTCAGCATTCCGACACCACGGATGCGTCACGCGGCGATGCTATAATCCGCGCCCGGCGGGCAGGCGGGCGGCCTCGCTCGAACCCCTGGAGACATGGTGGCGGGCACCGCAGTCCTCCTGTTTCTCTCTTCCTGCTCGACGGCGATCATCCACGCCCTCATTCCCGACCACTGGCTTCCATTCGCCCTCATGGGCCGCGCGCAGGGGTGGTCTGAACGGCGCACGCTCCTGCTGGTGGGGTTGACGGGGGTGGTGCACGTGGCGGTGTCGATCCTCGTCGGCGTCGTCATCGTCCTCTTCGGATTCGAGCAGGCCCGCCGTCTCGCCGGGCATCTCGGCGCCTCGCTCGAGGCGCTCGGCGGCTGGCTGCTGGTCGCCTTCGGCCTGGCGTACGGGGTCTGGGCCCACCTGCGCGAGCGGCGGGCGCACGCCGATCACCATGACCACGCGCCGCCGGGAGCGACGGCGGGCGCCGGGGCGGATCATGCGTTGCATGCCCACGGCCACCTCCTGTCGCATTGGTCGCGCGGGGCGCTCACCGGCGGGATGCTCGTGGCGATCATCGGCATCAGCCCGTGCGTGCTGTTCCAGCCGATCCTGTTCGCCGCGGCGGCGGAGGGCGCCGGTGCGGCGGTCGCCGCGGCCGCGGGGTTCGCCGCGTGCACCGTCGGCACCATGATCGCGATCACCTGGCTGGCCATGCGCGGCATGCGCCGGTTGAGTCTCGACTTCTTCACGCGATACGGCGACCTTCTGAGCGGGCTGATCATCGCGGCGCTCGGCGCCGCGGTGATCATGGGGGAGAGCTGACATGGCCAGGGCGTTCGTCGTGGCGGCGGCGGCGCTGGCCGCGTTGCTGGCGATGTCGTGCTACGCGACCCACGAGTACCGCGAGATGCGCGAGACGCCGGCCCGACCCGACCCGGCTCCCGACCCCCTCCCTGTCCGCGTCGCCATGGTCGCCGGTGAGCTGCATCTCGGGCCGGCGGCGGCCGATGTCCTGTACGACCTGCGTGTGCGGCTGTGTCGCGATCACTTCGCCCTGCGCCTGTCGCGTGGTGTCCCCGGGGCGGAGGCGATCGAGGTGGGGATCAGGCGGCGACCGGGCAAGGCGCCCGACGTACCCGTGGAGGAAGAGAAGAACAGCGTCGAACTCGGGCTTGGGGCCGCGGTGGCGGCGGACATCCGGCTCGACCTCGCCGCGGGCCGCCACCGGGCCAGCCTCGGCGGCCTGCGGATCGCGGGGCTTCGGGTATCCGCCGGGTCGGGTGATCTCGAGATCGACTTCGCCTCGCCTGTCCGGCAAAGCCCCGCCGCCATGCTGATCGAGGCGGGCACAGGCCCGGTCCGCGTGACCGGTCTCGGCAACGCCAGCCCGGGGAGGCTCACCGTGCATGGCGGCGGAGGTGGGCTGGACCTCGATCTGACGGGCGCCTGGGGACAGGATGCCGCCATCGAGATCGACGTCCCGCTCGCCGACGTCGTGGTGCGATTCCCTCCCGGGCTGGCGCTGGCCATCAGGGCGGACGGGCGCGAACCGGCCGACCTGGGCCTGCCGGGGTTCACCCACCAGCCGGACGGGCTCTGGCTCAGCCCCGGATTCCCGGGAACGAGCCGGCGAATCGACCTCCGGCTCCAGCCGGGCATCGGCCGCCTCGAGGCGCTCCCGGCCGCGGCGCCTCCGCCGGCCGCGTCTTCTTTACTTGCTCCGCGGCGTTCTGATATAACGCCCACGCTTTGATGCTCGCGCGCGCGACGCCACGGCACCGGTCGCGCCCCTCACGGGGAGCCTGATGACGCACCTGACCATCCGTGAAGCCTCCCGCCTGATCGGCCGGACCCCCGCGACCATCCGCCGCTACATCCGTTCCGGACGGCTGAAGGCGGACAAGGACGTCGGCAAATTCGGCGAGGAGTACCGCATCCGGCGCGACGATCTGCTGGCGCTCGGCTTCACGCCCGCCGATGCGGGTGACGGCGCGCCGGCACCCCTCGTCCGCGCCACCGGCACCGCCGCACTGGCCGTGGCGGTCCCGGTCGCGGTGCCCATCGCGCTTTACAACGAGCTCCTGATGAAGCACGAGCAGATCCTCGTGCAGTACGGGATGATCCGCGCCGGCGGACAGAAGCTCCTCGAGTACAAGGCCGACTCCGAGGCCAAGGCCGAGGACCTGCGCCGGGCGCAGGAGCGCTTCCAGGTCCTGCGGCAACGGGCCGTGCAGGAGATCGCACTCCTGCGCAAGCGGGTGCGCGAGATGGAGATCCGCATCGAGGAGCGCAACATCGAAGTGACGCTCCTGCAGGACAAGATCACACGGTTGGAGCAGGCGGCGACAGTTCCGGTGGTGGGCGAATCGATCGAAGCGGGACTCTTCGAGTTGCGCCAGAAGCAGCAGAGCGTCGCCGAGATGCTCGGGGAGGAGGCCCGCCCGATCGCGACCCAGCCGGCCGGCTCGGCGTGGGCTTCGGGCTTTCCACCGCTCGACCGCAAGGACGATCACTGAGCCGCCGCGAACCTGCAGGCCGCATGGGGCTTGCGGCCCCATGCGCGCGACCCATGCCAGTACTCGAACACGCTCCCGGTGTCCTGAGTCGGAAATCCGTCGCCCGGTCCGTCGGGGGCCGTCGAAATGGGTGACGGATTTCCGACTCAGGACACTAGCGGCGCCGCCCCCCGGTTCGCGCGGCGCCGCGGATCCCGCGGGAGCGGCGGCGACAAGCGGCATGGGCGCGCGGGCGTGCAACCCCGCCGCCCGCCGCGGGTGAGCGCTGCGCGCCGCACGAACACCCCGGGTGATCGTGCTCCCGGCGCGCGCCGCATTCCCTGCGAATGGTCCGGATGAGATCAGCCCGGGTCACGACTTCCGTCTCCATCACCGGACGGCCCGCCCGACCCGGCGTGGCGAATATACGGACCGGCGCGGCCGCTTCAAGGGCTCGGGCGCAGACGATTTTGCAACCGCATCGGACGCGGCGCGCCTTCCTGCCTCCGGCGGTCCTCCTCGCGGTCGCGTGCCTCGCCGCCGCCTCGCCCTGCCGGGCCGCGACGCTGCCGGTCGGCGGTGAGCATCGGCTGCTCCTGGGGTTCATCGAGGACGGCGCGGTCGTCGGCATGGGCTGGTTCGAGGCCGCGTTGTCGGCAAGCGACAGCGGCGACGGCTGGGACGACCGGGGCACCATCCTCGTCGCCATCCGCTATGGACGCGACGTCGAGGCGGGGGTTGTCGTCGGCGCCCTGCACCGCCAGCGACACACCGGCGCCCCGCTCTACGGCGGCACGGTCGACGATTCCTTCACGCACACCGGCGCCTCCGACGCCGTCGTGTACGGCAAGTACCGCGTCCTGCGCGGCACCGTCGATCTCTCCCTCGGGGCCTCGGCGTCGATCCCGGTCGCCGGCGACACCTCGGGGCTGACATCGGGCGCGATGGAGGTCCGCGGCTTCGTCGGTGCGCGCGGCGCGCTGCCGGGAGGCTCGGCGCTGATCGGTCATGTCGGGTTCGCCACCGCCGGCACCTCCGGCTTCAGCGGCGCCTCGGGCGGGACGACGCTGCGGGCCGGCGTCGGCAGCCTGGTCCCGCTGGCGCGCATCTGGACCCTGATCCTCGAGGCGGAATACGAGGGCGGCCTGTTCGCGGGACAGGGGTCCGGCACCACCGCCCTCGCGGGTCTGGACTGGCGGCCGACGGAGAACATCGTGGTGCGCGGCGGCATGGGCGGGGGATGGGGCCGCGCTGCGGAGTTCACGGGTATCCTGGCGGTGGCGTTCCGTTTCTAGGAATGGGAGGGTGTGATGCGCCGGAACATGGGAATCGTGATGGCGGCCTTCGGCGGGGTCACGGCGATGGCCGCGCTGGCCGGGGCGGCGGGCGCGGGTGGGTTGCAGATGTTCGACGCGCCGCGCGGCGCGTGGCTTGCCGAGGTCAGGGCCGACGCGCCGATCGTCGTCGTCGAGGAGCGCGACGGCTGGAAGCGGGTCCGGATCGAGGGCTGGGTGCCCGCGGCCGCCGTCGGCGGCGTTGCGGCGACGGCCCAGGGGACGGACGCGCCGGAGGGACCCGAGGCGGCCGCGCCGCCGGCCGCCGGATCCGCCGCGGCGGCCGCCGTGGCGACGGCCGCCAGCGGCGCCGCAGCGGCCGCGCCGGGGACGAGGATCCAGGGGGTCCTGATGCCGGCCAGGGGGATGGTCCCGGCGACGGTCGGCGCCAACCTGGTCGTGCTGCTGATCGCCGACGTGCAGAAATACGACGGCGAGCGCCAGGCGCTCGCGACCTCCTGTGAGTCGCGGATCGGGGCGCAGGATCAGGCGGCGCAGGTGGCCCAGGCGCTGGTCAACGCCGCCTTCAACTCGACCAACAACTTCACCGAGGCGAGCCACCGCTACGACAGCGCCAAGGCGGATCTCAACGCCGCGAAGAAGGGGCGGGCGGCAGCGGTCAAGGATTGCCTCGGCCAGGCCGACGCCCTCGCCGAACGGTTTGCCGTGTCCCGCGCGCCCTCGGATTCCTCGGGGCGTTTCGAATTCTCCGGTCTGGGGCCCGGCGCTTATCGCATCGTCGCCGGCGACCACCGCGACGGCGTCGATCGCGCCTGGGCGTTCGATGCCACGACGACGCCGGGCGCGACCGTCGTCCTCGATCCGATCGCCGCCGCGGCGCCCGATCCCTACCGCGGGCTGAACTGAGCCGGCCGTACCGGTTCAGCCACGCAGGGTGACGAAGGTCACCCCCTCGCCGCCTTCGCGCGGGTCGGCGGACGCGACACCGGCGACCAGCGGGTGGCGCGCCAGGAACTCGCGCACCGCCTTGCGGAGTCTTCCCGAGCCGACACCGTGAACGAGCCGGACGCGGTCGAGCCCGTCGACACTGGCGTCGTCGAGGAACTTGTCCAGCCGCTCGAGAGCCTCCTCGACCATGAGCCCGCGGATGTCGAGGTCGGCGGAGACCTCCGCGGCCTGGCGCGTCAGGGTGACGCCGTGCGGCAGGGTCGGGCCGCCGGCCGGGGTGCCGGCACCGGTGACCGGATCGCAGTCGGCGAGCGGCACCACCAGACGCTTGCCGCGCACCAGGAGCACGGCGCGATCCCCGTGGAGCTCCTGCACCGCGGCCGTGGTGTCGAGACCGCGGACGCGGACGCGGTCGCCGGCGGCGATCGCCGCGGCGACCTCGGCGGGGGCGTGCGGGGCGACGTCGCGGATGCGCCGGCGGGCCTCGTCCTTGAGGCGGGCCGCCTGCCTCTCTTCCTCGCGTCGCAGCCGCAGCGCCAGTTCGCGATCCTTGAGGGCGGAGAGATAGCGCCCGCCCTCCTCGCGGACCGCCCCCACCGCCCGCTCGATCTCGGTCGCGACCGCATCCCGCATCGCCCTCTCGCGCTCCCTGAATTCGCCCTCGGCGCGGGCGCTCAGGGAGCGCAGCTCCTCCTCGCGCAGCGCGTTGGCGCGCACGCGGGTCTCGAGTTCCGCCGTCAGCACCTCGAGCCGACGCAGGTAGTCGTCGATGAGCCGCGCACCGGTGCCGCGGCGGGCGCGCGCGTCGTCGAGGATCGCTCCGGGAAGGCCGAGGCGCTCGGCGATCTCGAGGGCGCTGCTGCGGCCCGGGACGCCATGCACCAGGCGGTAGGTCGGCTCGCCGGTGCGTTCGTCGAACTGCATGGCGGCGTTGGCGCAATCGGGGGTCGAGGCGGCGTAGGCCTTGAGGGCATCGAGGTGCGTCGTGGCGATGATGCGGGCGCCGCGGCGGCGGAAGTGATCGATGATGGCGATGCCGAGAGCCGTGCCTTCCTCCGGATCGGTGCCGGTGCCGACCTCGTCGAGCAGCAGCAGGGCGGGCAACTCCAGTCCGGCCGCGATCGCGGCGATGCACCGCATGCGCGCCGAGAAGGTGCTGAGATGATCGCGGATCGACTGGCGGTCGCCGATGTCGATGAACAGCGAACGGAAGAGCGGCAGTGCGGCTTCGCGCGCCGGCACCAGGAACCCCGCCTGGTGCATGAGCGCCAGGAGGCCGACGGTCTTGAGGGCCACCGTCTTGCCGCCGGTGTTGGGGCCGCTCACGACGAGCACCTTCTGGTCGGGGGACACGTCGAGATCGAGCGGGACGATGACGCCACCGCCACCGCGCAGGCTCTCCTCGACCAGCGGATGGCGCGCGCCGCGCAGCGCGATGGCGCCGTCGTCGGCGATCGACGCCGGCCGCGCGTCCATGAGCCGGCCGATGCGCCCGCGCGCCATCACCAGATCGAGCCGGGCGAGCCCGAGCGACAGGGCGCGAATCTCGGCGAGCCGGCCGCGTAAGAGCCCGGTGTACTCGCGCAGCAGGCGGCGGACCTCCGCCGCCTCGGTCTCCCGCAGCGTGACGATATCGTTGTTGATCTCGACGGTCTCGAGCGGCTCGACGAAGACGGTCGCCCCGGTCCCCGACACCGCGTGGACGATTCCCGGCACCGCCTGGCGGCTGTCGGTCCGGATCGGCAGGACATGCCGCTCGCTCCGGATGGCCACGTAGTCGTCCTGGAGGGCGTGGGCGATCTCCGGCCGGGCCACGATCCGGCCGAGCATCTCCTCGAGGCGCGCGCCGGCGCGGCGGATCTCCTGGCGGGCTGCCGCCAGGTCGTCGCTGGCGTGGTCGAGCACCTCGCCCTGCGGGCCGATCTTGCCGTCGAGGAAGCGGACCAGGTTGCCGAGGTCGGGCAGATCGCGCCCGACATCCCACAGGCGCGGGAAGGCGCCGCGATGCAGGGCGAGGGCTCCCTTGACGTCCCGGCCGGCGCGCAACAGCGCCAGGAGATCGAGCACCTCGCGCGGGCTGCAATCCTGCCCTTCGACCTCGAGCCGATCGAAAAGCGGCCCGGGGTCGGGAAGGGTGCCGAACGGGAGCGTGCCCCGCTCATCGAGATGACGCACCGCCTCGAGGGTCAGCGCCTGTTCGGACCGCACGTTGTCGGGGTCGGTCGCGGGGACAACAGCGGCCGCCAGGGCCGCCCCCGCCGGGGTGGCCGTCTCGGCCGCCAGGCGCCCCAGGATGGCGCCGAACTCGAGATCCTGTGTTGTCTCTGCGTTCATCGCCCTATCCCCAACTAATGGGGGGTGTCTCTTGACTCGCCCCCATGAATTGGATAAAGTCCCGGCCTCGGAAGGGTCCCAGCGGGACCCTCCAGGGGACCGATGGCGGAATTCCCGGAGCTGCCCGCCCTGCTGACGTTGACCACGCCTTGGAGTGTCTTCCGCACCGATGTTCCGCGCCACATCGACCGGGACAGCACCTCCCCGGTTCCGCGTTCGTCAACCGCGCACAACAACGAGGACCGGGCAGCTCCGGGAATGGTCTGACCCGCCCCGCGGCGTGCCGGCTCGATCTGGGGCCGGACCGCCGCGGGGCAGTATAATCGCCGCCGCCCGGCCGGGGTGAGCCCATCCATATGGAGGCCGGTCATCTCCGGCGATGCCACGGCCGGCCCGGTGAATCGATGCTGTCGCGCCTGTCCCGCATGATGGTTGCCCCCACGGCGCTTGTCGCCGTCCTGCTGGCCCTGACGATCATGGCGCAGGCGCCGGCGGAGGAAAACCCCGAGGTGGATGACCCACCCCAGGTCGGTCTCGAGGAACTCGCCACCGCTCCTCCGCCGGTGATACCGACGATCCAGGCCGCCCGTCTGCCACCGTCTCCGGCGGCGGACAAGGGGCGGCTGAGTCTGACCTTCGAGGGGAACCGTCGCTGGTGCACTTTCCCCGATGACCGCGTCGTCAAGCCGCCCGCCGGCCTGACCTCGCGCGGTGCGCGGCCGGATCGCAACGCGGTCTACACGTTCGGCTACCAGTTCACTGTGGCGGCCGTCGCGCGTGCGCGCCCCGCCGAGACCCTGCTGCTGTTCGAATCGCCGGTCTTCAGGACCGCCGTCTACCGCCAGGCGGCGAAGGTCGGCAAGGGGATGCCGAAGCCCCAGGGCGGGCCGACGATCGTGGAGCCGCAGGATCAGGTCCAGCTCAACATGTCGCGCATCGATCCGGCCAGCTTCATCCCGTGGTGGCAGGAGCAGTACCGCTGCACCACGCTCCCCGAGACCATCGATCTCGACCTCGACCCGGGGACGTACGACGTGTACATGGCGTTCGACATCCTGCTGAAATCGGGGAGCTGGACGCACCGCACCATCGGCTTCGGCACCGACATCGCGGTGGAGGCGGGACGCACGACGCGCGTCGACGCGCGCGCCAACATGGCGGCGGGGGCCCGCCGCGAGCTCGAGATCCTCGGTGCGGGGTTCGCGGATCCCGTGGCGCCCGCGACAGCTCCTTGAGCCGGCGCCGGGCGGCGATCGCCCTCCCGGCCGTCCTCGCCATCGTCCTTCACCTCCCGGCGCTCGGCCACGACTTCGTCTTCGATGACCGCGGCGTCATCCTCGAAAACCCGCTCATGCGGGATATGGGCGATCTGCCGCGTCTCCTGGCGGCGCCTTGGTGGGCCGGGGCCGGCCGGGATGCGGGTCTCTGGAGGCCGCTGACGGTCGCCACCTTCGCACTGGACCGCGCGCTTGCAGGTGGGTTCCGGCCGGAGTGGTTCCATGCCGTCAACATCCTGCTGCATGGTGTCGTGACCTGGCTCCTGACGCTCGTCGCTTTCGAGATCGGCGGCGGACTTGTGGCGGCGCTGCTGACCGGGGTGCTGTTCGCCGTCCACCCGGTGCATGTCGAGGCCGTCGCCGGCATCGTCGGACGCGCCGAGCTGCTCGCGGCAGGGGCGACGCTGGCGGCACTCCGGCTGCACCGCCGGGCGCTGTCCTCGGGCGGCGGGGCCGCCGCGGCTGCCGCGATCCTGGCACCGGTTTTCTCGTTCGCCGCGATGCTCTCGAAGGAGTCGGCATTCGTCGTGCCGCTTCTGGCGTGGCTCTTCGAGCGGGCGGCACCCCTCCCCGCGGGCGATTCGCTCCGGCGCCGGTTCCTCTGGCTCGGGCACGGCGCGGCGCTGGCGACGGCGCTGGCGCTGCGATTCACGGTGCTCGGCGGCATCGGCCCCCCGGGGAGCATCCCGCTGGTCGACAACCCGGCGGCATCGGCCGGCCCGGTCGACGGCCGGCTGACCGCCCTCGCCTGCGTGACGCGCTACGCCGGGCTCCTGCTGTGGCCGGCGCGGCTGTCCGCCGACTACTCCTACGACCAGATCCCGATCGTCCGCGCCCCCGGTGATCTGCGCGCCATCGCCGGCGGGATCCTCGTCGTCGGCGTGGTCGCGCTCGGCATCGCGCTGTCGCGGCGTCGCCCCGCGGCGGGGTTCTCCCTGTTGTTCGTCGCAGCGACCATGGCGCCGGTCGCCAACCTGGCGGTCTTCGTGGGCACGCTCCTGGCCGAGCGCCTTCTCTACCTGCCGAGCGCCGGCGTCTGCCTCCTGGCAGGGTGCCTCGTGGCGCCGCCCCTGACGGCCCGCGCCCGGCGGTTCGCCGTGGCGGCGTTGACGGCCCTGGTAATCGCCGGGGCGGCCCGCACCTGGGAGCGGCTGCCGGATTGGCGCGACGATTTCGCGCTGTACCGCAGCGCCGCCGAGGTTTCCCCGAGAAGCGCGCGCATCCGCTACAACCTGGGGAACGCCTGGCTGCGGCAGCGCCGGCATCCCGAGGCGGAGGCGGAATACCGACTGGCGCTCGCCATCTACCCGGCCTTCGCCGATGCCCAGGCGAACCTCGGCATGGCACTTCTGCAGCAGAGCCGACCCGCGGAGGCGCTCGCGATCCTGACCGACGCCGCGGCGCGGCTGCCGCGCAACGCCGAGGTGGCCGTCAATCTGGGATCGGCACACCGCGCTCTTGGCCGGACCGATCGGGCCGAGGCCGAATTCAGGCGCGCCATCGCCCTCGACCCGTTCGCCGCCACCGCCTGGAACAATCTCGGGTCAATCCTCCTGTCGCGGGGCGAGGTGCCCGCGGCCGTGGCGGCGCTCGAGCGCGCCGTCGCGGCGGTGCCGGGCGCCGCCATCTATCACGTCAACCTCGGCGACGGGCTGCGGGCCGCCGGCCGGGACGGCGAGGCGCTCGGCGAGTTCGATCGGGCGGCAGGCCTCGATCCGCGTCTCGGCGAGGCGCGCCGCGCCGCCGGCGAGGCCGCGCTCATGCGCGGCGATGCGGCCACGGCGGCGCGCGAGTTCGCCATGGCGCTCGACGCCGACCCGCCATCGGCGCGGGCCGCCAATTTCCTCGGCTTCCTGGCCGCCGGGGCGGGGGACAGGCGCGCGGCCGCGGCCTACTACGAGCGCGCCCTGGCCCTCGACCCGACGCTGAGCGACGCGCACAAGAGCCTGGCGCTCATCCTGGCCGGCGCCCCCGGGGAGCGGGGACGCGCGGTGACGCACCTGCGGCGCTCCCTCGAGATGGACCCGCATCAAGCGGGGGCGGATGACATGCGGCGTATGCTGTTGGAGCTCGAAAAGTAGCGCGGGTACCGCGGCCCCGCGACGTTACGGCCTGGTCGCTGGTGCCTTGGGGGGAGCGACCGGCGGCGGCGTGGTGCGCTGCGCCGCGAGCTCCTCCTGGATCATCTTCTTGAATCCCTCGAACGACCGGTCGTGCACCCGGCGGCCGTTCACGAACAGGGTGGGCGTCCCCATCACCTTGGCGGCCGCGCCGTCGGCGGTGTCCTTCTGGATGATCGGCTCGAACTTGCCGGATTGCACGGCGCGGTCGTACTCGACCATGTTGAGTCCGATGTCGGCGGCCCACTTGCGGATGCTCTGGTCGTTGAGCGTGGTGAAGTTCTGGAACAGGCGATCGTGCAGCTCCCAGAACTTCCCCTGGCTGTGGGCGAAGAGCGACGCGGCGGCCGCCTGCCGGGCGTACTGGTGGATGTTCAGCGGGTACTGCTTGTAGACCAGCTGGACATCCCTGGGAAACGCCCTGAGGACCTGGTCGATGGTCTTCTGCAGCTCGGCGCAGTACGGGCATTGGAAATCGGAAAACTCGATCAGACGCACGGGCGCGCTCTTCGGCCCACGGACCGGGCTGTTCGTGACGTCGATGTTGTAGACCATGCCGGCGTCGTCGGGCAGGCGGGCCTCGACGAAGGTCGAGGCCTTGGCCTCGAGCGCCTGGGTCACGGCTTTCTCGTCCTTGCCCTCGCGGATGGAATCGACGACGGTGCGGGCGAAGATGAGGCTGCGGCGGCAGGAGTTGGCCATGTCGCGTCGGCACTGGGCGACCGTCTTCTGGCAGCCGCAGTTGCAATCGTGCGCATTCATGACCCGGAGCGCCATCTTCTTCTGCGCGTCGGTGAGGCCGGTGAAGTCGATCTCCTTGATATCGGAGAGCTCGGTCACCGGTTTGGGGTCCTGGGCGGCCGTCGCGGGGGTCGCTGCGAGCAGGACTCCGGAGAGGGCGCAAAGGCCAAAGGCTGATCGCAGCGTCATCGTGTCGTCAATCCCGCCCGGTCCGCGCCATGCGCGGTCTTCCGGGGCTGGAGAATTCTACGCGGCGACCCCCAAAAGTCAAGAAATGGCGAGCGCTTGCGCTGCGCCGCCACGCTCATATATTTCACCGCGGTCCGCGGAGGGGCATGGTGAACAACGGCGGTGTCCTCCCGGCGGGTGGGCGGCACGAACCGGGTCTCGTACGCCTCGTCCTGCGCTGGGTGCTTCTGGTCGCGACGGCGAGCTTGCTCCTGACGCCGGGGTCGGCTCACGCCCCGGAGCGGTTCGACCAGATCCTGCTCGCGGTCTTCTTCGCCAGCAACCTGGCCCTGACCCTCCTGCCGCGGCAGCTGCGCGGGACCCCGAGGCTCGACTACGCGATTGTGATCGGCGACACGTTCCTGGTGTCGACCGCCCTGTTCCATGCCGGGGTCGACAACGGTCGTTTCGTCACCGTCTTCTTCCTGGTCCTGTTCATGGCCGCCATCGGGGCGGACCTGCCGCGCCTGATGGCGGGTGCCACGCTGGTCGCCGGCCTCTACATGTACCTGGTCGCCGACACCTCCGTCGCCGGCGGTCTGGTGGCGTTGCTGACCCGCCTGCCTTTCCTCTACGTCGTGGCCCTGTACTACGGCCACATCGCGCTCAGGGTGCGCGAGCACGACGAGCGGCAGCGGCGCACCGAGCGCGAGAAGAAGGAGCTGCAGGCGTTCCTCGAGATCACCGCGGCCACCAATTCGACCCTCGACCTGCACCATGTCCTCTTCGTGGTCACCCAGCGGGTCGCGCACCTGGTGAACGCCCTGCGCTGCTCCATCCTGCAGGTCGACGAGGAGGCCCTCCGCTGCCGCGTCCTGGCGAGCAGCGACGATCCGGCGATCAACGACCTCTCGATCGACCTGCGCAAGTACCCCGAGGTCCGGCTCGCCATCGAGACGCGCCGGCCCGTGGTCATCAACGATGTCGCCAGCGAGCGTCTCCTCGACGGGGTGCGTGACGCGATCACCCGCCTCGGCTTCGAAGCCATCCTGGTCCTGCCGCTGGTGCACGGTGAGAACCTCCTGGGGATGCTGTTCCTGCGCGCGGCGCGCGACGGCCGGCCGTTTTCGACCGGCGAGATCGCCTCCTGCCAGGTGGTCGCCAACGCCTCGGCCAACGCCCTGCGCAACGCCATGCTCCACGACGAGATGCGGGCCGAGGTCCGGCGCCGGCGGGAGAGCTCGGAGAAACTCCAGAACATCCTCGACCACTCGCCCGACCTGATCGGAAGCCTCGACGGCGGCGGCCGCATCAGCGAGTTCAGCCGCGGCGGTGAGAGCCTGCTCGGGCTGGCGCGGGACGAGGCGGTCGGGCACCGGGTGGAGGAGTTCTTCCCCGAGCCGGAGGCGCAGGCGCGCTTCGGCCGGCTCCTGCGCAGCGGCGAGCCGCTCCGGAACTTCGAAACCAGCGTGCGGCACCGGGATGGCGGCTTGCGGGACGCGCTGGTCGCGGCCAGCCCGCTGCGCGATGAATCGGGAGCGCCGTACGGGGCCGTCGTCATCGTGCAGAACATCACCGAGCTGAAGGCGGCGCGCGGCCATCTCGTCCAGGCGGAGAAGCTCACGGCGCTCGGCGAGGTGGTCAGCGGCGTCGCGCACGAGCTCAACAACCCGCTCGCCGGTGTCCTGGGCTACGCCCAGCTGCTGATGCGGGGCCCGATGGAGGGACGCCAGCAGCGCGCGGTCGAGAGGATCCTCGACTCGGCCATGCGCTGCCAGAAGATCGTCCAGAACCTGCTGGCCTTCTCCCGCCGCTACCCGTCCGAGAAGAAGTACCTCGGCCTCAACGGCCTGGTGGAGAAGACGCTCGACCTCAAGGAGTACGACTTGAAAGTCAATCGCATCCGGGTCGTGCGCAACCTCCAGGAGGACCTGCCGCGGACGATGCTCGATTTCAACCAGACGCAGCAGGTTCTGCTCAACCTGATCAACAACGCCCAGCAGGCGATGACCTCGCACCGCGGCGAGGGCGCGCTGACGATCATGACACGCGACATCGGCGGGATGATCCAGCTGCGTATCATCGACGACGGTCCGGGGATCCCGCGCGAGAACCTGCCGCGCATCTTCGACCCGTTCTTCACCACCAAGCCGGTCGGCGAGGGAACCGGGCTGGGGCTGTCGATCTCCTACGGCATCGTGCGCGATCACGGCGGCCGCATCTGGGCCGAGAGCGAGCCCGGACGCGGCACCACCATGGTCGTCGAGCTGCCGGTCCGCCGCGAGGCGGGAATCCAGGAAGGGGCCGATGGGGGGCTCGCGTCCGGCCTGCCATCGGCCGCCCGGCCGCTGCGGATCCTGGCGGTCGACGACGAGCCGGTGATCCTCGACCTCCTGGTCGACGTCCTCTCGGGAGCCCGGCACCGCGTCGACACCGCGGCCAGCGGCCAGGAAGCGCTGCGCAAGCTCGAGCGCGGCCGCTACGATCTGATCCTGCTCGATCTCAAGATGCCGGACAGCGACGGGCGGCGGGTCTTCGAGATCATCTGCGAGCGCTGGCCCGATCTCCGGGACCGGGTCGTCTTCGCCTCCGGCGACACCGTGCATCCCGGCACCCGCGCGTTCGTCGAGTGGACCCGCCGGCCGTGCCTCGAAAAGCCGTTCCGCCTCGAGACGCTGGCGGAGATCATCGCCGACGCATCCCGGCAGGCCGCCGAGGCGCAGGCTGCCGAGGCGCTGCCACCCACCGGCACCGACCCCCAGAAGGCGGATTGAGGTGGTGTTATAATTCGCGCTCTGCCGCCCGCCCCGGGCGCGCCTCTTCGAGCCATGATGCGAGCCTCCTTGCGACGCGCTCCAGCCCCGGTTGTCGCCGCCTTCGTGGTGGCGTGCGGAGCCCTGTCGTTTGCCCAGGAGGCGCCGGTGCCGCCGCCCTTGGACGGGGCCGCGCCGTCGTCAGCGGCGGACCAGGGGATCCACCCCGACGCCGTCTCGTCATTCCAGGTGCGGGCCTACACGCTGGGCTCCAAGAAGCTCTGGAAGGGACTCCTGCAGATGCTGGAGCAGTCGGGATATCCGCCCGAGGAGATCGACGAGAAGGGGCGGCGGGTCAAGACCTCGTTCGTCGACTTCAACTCGCGCGACTACTCCGAGGCGGTGGCCGACCCGCCGCCGCGGCTCGGCGCCGGATACCACGTCCTGCAGATGAACGTCGTCAAGCAGGGGAAGGTCTCCCTTGAGGCGATCGTGACCAAAGGGGAAGGCGGCGGATCGGTGCTGAGCCTCCGGGCGCGCATCCTGGTCGACGGGCTCGACCAGGTGAAGCGGATCCGGGTCCTCGCGGATCGCCGATCGTCGGGCGTCATCGAATCCGATTTCATGCGCCGTCTCGAGGACCAACTCGCCCTCGAGAGGCGGTGAGAGCGCACCGGCCGTGGCCCATATCGAGCCGTTCCGGGCGCTGCGCTACACCGTTCCTCCGGCCCCCGATCTCACCCGGTTGATCGCGCCACCCTACGACGTCATCGGACCCGCCGAGCGGCGGCGGCTGGCGGAGAACCCGCTCAATATCGTGCATGTCGACCTTCCCGAGGCCGGCGACGGCGGCGACCCGTACAGGGACGCCGCCGCCCGGCTGGCGCGCTGGATTCGCGACGGCGTGCTCTTCCGCGATTCGGCCGACGCCCTGTACGTCGCCGAGCAGGAATTCCCCGGACCGGATGGATCGCCCCGCCGCCGCCGCGGCCTGTTCGCCCGGCTGCGGCTCGAGCCGTACGCCGGAGGCGTGGTGATCCCGCACGAACGGACCCATGACGGGCCGCGGGCCGATCGCACCCGATTGCTGGCCGCCACCCGGGCGAACCTGAGTCCGATCTTCTTCCTGCATCCCGATCCCGGCGCGCGCGTGGCGGCGATCACCGGCGGCATCGTCGTGACGCCGCCCCACGCCTGGGCCCGCGTCGGCGAGGGTGACACCGTCCGTCTCTGGCGGGTCGCCGAGCGCCGGACCATCGACGATCTGGTCGGGGGCCTGCGGGATCAGTGGGTCCTGATCGCCGACGGCCACCACCGCTACGAGTCGGCGCTGGCCCACCACGCGGAGCGGAGCGCGGCCGGGGGAGGTGAGGGCATGGGACATGTCCTTGCCTACATGTGCAGCCTCGACGATCCGGGGCTCGCCATCCTGCCGATCCACCGGGTCGTCCATTCGCTGCCGGGGTTCGACCCGGCGCGGGTGCGCCAGGCCCTGGCGCCGTCCTTCGATCTCGAGCCCAAGGCCGACCGCGCCGACCTGCCGCGTGCCGTGGCGGCGGAGGCCGGCCGCGCAGGGGTCTTCGGTCTGCTGTTCGGCGGCGAGAGCGGAGGTTGGGTGGCGCGCTGGCGCGACGGCGCGGCCGTCGATCCACCGGGATTCGAGGACCTGCCGGCCCCGCTCCGGCGCCTCGATGTCGTCCTGCTGCAACGGCTGGTTTTCGAGCGGATCCTCGGCCTCGACGCCGGCCGCCAGGCTCGGCAGGAGCACCTCGAGTACGTCAAGGACGCCGGCGCCCTGGTCGATCGAGGCCGCGAGGTGGCGATGGCGGTGCTGCTCAACCCGACCCGCCTCGAGCAGGTGATCGACGCCGCCCGTCATGGGCTGCGGCTGCCGCAGAAGTCGACCTTCTTCCATCCCAAAGTGCCGACGGGCCTGGTGATCGACCCGATCGGCGACCTGCCGGCCGACCGTCCCTGACTCGGACACAGTCCTAGTCGCGCCCTCCGATCGGGCCGAGCGCGCGCAGGCGCGTCGCGGCCGCGGACAGGGCGGCGGCGACCCGTTCCGCGTCGCCCGGCCCGTTTCCCGCCCCGAACATGAAGGTCAGCGCGCCCCGCGCCAGGCGGGGGGGAATACCGATCGCCTCGAGAACGTGCGATGGCTTGCCGGCCGTGGTCGTGCACGGGGATCCGCTCGCGGCCTCGACCCCCGCCTCGTCGAGATCGCGCAGGGCCGCCTCGGCCTCGACGCCGTCGACACACAGACTCAGGTGCCCCGGCAGGCGCATACCTGGATGGCCGGTCAGGACGACATCCGCGACGGCCTTGAGGATGCGGTGACGCAGGTCGTCGGCAAGCGCCGCCGCCCGCGCCGCGCGCTCGGCCCGTTCGGAGCGGGCGAGCATCGCCGCGGCCGCGAAGCCGGCGATGCCGGCCACCGACTGCGTGCCCGCCCGCAGGCCGCCCTCCTGGGTGCCCCCCTCGACGAGCGGGCGGAGCCGGTGCCCGCGCGCCGCCCTGAGGGCGGCGATCCCCTGCGGGCCGCCGAACAGGTGCGGCGCAAATGTCACGAGGTCCGGCAGGTGCTCCGCATCACCCAGCGCGACCAGTCCGGCGCTCGCCGTGGCGTCGCAGTGCATCGGCACCGCCGCGGCCCGCGCGATCTGCGCCAGATCGGCAATTGGCTGCAACGTGCCGATTTCGGCGGAGGCGTGGGCCACCGACACCAGCGCCGCGCCGCCGCGCAGCTCGCGCCGGAGCAGGTCGGGATCGAGCATTCCCAGGCCATCCACCGGCAGCAGTCGGAGCTCCAGGCCGGCACGCGCCAGGGTCCGCAGGGGGTGCAGGACCGAGATGTGTTCCGTGGCCGCCGCCAGCACCCGCGTCCCGGGTGACGCCGCCTGGAGGGTTCCCTTCAGCGCGAGGTTGTTGGCCTCGGTCGCCGATCCGGCAAACAGGATCTCGTCGGGCGTAACCCCCAGGAGGGTCGCCACGTCGGCGCGGGCGGCCTCAACCAGATGCTGTATTCGCCGGCCGCGGGCATGCAGCGACAGTGGGCTGCCGTACTCGTCGCCGAGAAACGGCAGCATCGCCGCGCGGACGCGGGGATCGAGGGGGGTTGTCGTGGCGTGGTCGGCGTAGAGGCGCGCGGTCATGGCAAGGATCCGGGGGGAGTATAGAGGGAGGCGCGGGAATCACGTGCGGAATTCCATCGGGGAGTGAAAAATGTTGACTTTGATGCACCAACGAGGTACTTAGACGCCAATCCGTCGGCATCGGGCCGGCGCCAGCGAGAACGCAGGCCTACGATGGTGAACACCCGACGCCCCGTCGCATCCGCCGTCGCCGCCGCCTGTTTGGCCATATCCGCGATGGCCGCCGATCCATCCGGGCCGGGGCGGCCCTTGCCGGCACGCCCGGTCCCCACGATCGAGCCGACCCTGCCGCTGGTCATCGACGCGCGCTTCGAGGAGATCGAGCGCGGCGCGGGCGGGACCGCCGCGTTGCTCGTGGTCGAGATCACGGGCGTGGACGAGATCCGCGACCTCGTGCTCGATACCGCCATGCCCGCCGGTCTGCGACCGGCCGGCCCGGAGCGGTTGCCGCGCGGCCCGATGCGGATTTCCCGGGGGCAGGTGCGGCGATTCGTGCTGCCGGTGATGGGTGACGCGGTGGCAAGGCATGCGGTGCGCTTCGAGGCGGTCTTTCGAGACCCGCTGGGCCGCACCCTGCGTCTGGGCCAGGGAGTCACGCTCGAGCCATCGAACCCCGCCGCCGGCCGCTCGCATCTCGGAGCGTTCGAGATGATGGCGGTGCCCATTGAGGAGGTCCCGAGGTGAGACGCGGCGCCGTCGTCGCCGCGCTCGTTGCGGCCACGTTCGCCACCCTCGCGCGCGCCGACTGGACTGCCAGCGGTTCCTGCTTCTACGTGGATCGCGAGTTCGACGCTTCGGGATTCACCGGGGCCGAGCCCGTCCGACCCACGCGGCTCGCGGATGTCCAGGTGGTCGAGGGGAACAAGATCGTCGGCTCCGGCGTGACCGGCGCCACCGGGGCGTTCAGCTTCCTCGTCAGCGACAACCGCACGCGCGACATCTACATCCGCTGCCTCGCCCGGCACCAGGAGAGCGGAGGCATCCCGGTCGAGGTCCGCTCGGGGAGCCAATCGAGCGATGTCTGGTCGGTCCGCGGGCCGACGCTCAGCGGCCATCCGCCGACCCAGAACGTCTCCGCCGGCACTCTGGTGGCGGTACCCAACGCGGGGGGCGAGGCGTTCAACCTCTACGACGGGGCGCTCGACGCGGCGCAGTTCATGAACGTCCTGCGCGGCGGCACCCAACCAGCCGCCCTGCTCCTCGCGACGTTCAGCGCCACCAACCCGACGCTGTCGAGCTACAACGGCACCGCGGTCGTGATGGCCCGCAACGCCGGCTACGACGACACCGTCCTGCTGCACGAGATCGGGCATTACCTCGTCGCCCAGTTCTCCGTGAGCCAGAACCCCGGCGGGTCGCACCACCTGAGCGACTGCAACCAGGATCTCCGGCTCGCCTACGAGGAGGGCTTCGCGACCTACTTCGGGAATTCCGTGCGCCGCCATTTCGGCCGCGCCAACAGCAGCACCTACGTGCGGACGACCGGACAGGCGGGCCCCGGCAATCTGCAATTCTCCTTCGATGTCGAGACCCAGCTGCCGTTCATCTGTTACGGGGCCACGAGCGAGACGACGGTCTACACCGCCCTGTGGGACGTCGGCGACGGCCCGGCCACGACCGACGGCTCGCCCGGGACCGACGAGCCATGGGATCTGCTCCAGGGGCTGGACCCCGAGGCGTTTCGGGTTGTCGATCTTTATCTTCCGACGGCGGTGAGCACCAGCCTTGAGGACTTCTGGGACGGCTGGTTCCACCCGTCGGTGGCCAACGGCCGGCTGCAGGAGATGCTGTCGATCTTCCGCCACCTGGGCGTGGAGTACGAGCCGGATTTGATGGAGCCCAACGACTCGGTCGCGGCGGCGCGCCTGGTCGTCCCCGGCCCGGCGACCTATCACCTGACCTACTGGGCCGACCAGAACAGCGACCTGCTCGGGGAGCCCGACCCCGACCTCTTTTCATTCGACGCGGTGGGTGGGGAGCCGTACACCATCGAAACCTCCGGCCTGCTGGGCGACGCCAACACCACCCTCACGCTGCTCGCGTCCGACGGGTCGACGGTGCTGGCGTCCAACGACGACCGCAGCCCGACGGATCGATCGTCGCTCATCGCCTACACCCCCGGTGCCGACGGCCGGTTCCACCTGCGATCCGAGCATGGACCCGGGCTCGGGATTTACGGCTCATACGATCTCCGGATCGCCGGCGTCGCGGCCGGCGTCGATGCCGACCAGGACGGGTTTACGACCGCCAATGACTGCGACGACACCAACCCGTCCATCCATCCCGGCGCCATGGAATTGTGCAATTTCACCGACGACGACTGTGACCAGGCCGTCGATGAGGGCTTCGACCAGGACGGGGACGGCTGGACGACGTGCGCCGGCGATTGCAACAATGTCAACGCGCAGATCCACCCGGGGGCGGCCGAGGCGTGCAACGGCATCGACGACGACTGCGACCTGCTCATCGACGAAGGCGGGTTTCCCGACACCGACGGTGACGGGCAGGTCGATTGTATCGATCCGGACGACGACAACGACGGGACTGCGGACGACCTCGACTGCGCGCCGCTCACCTACCTGGCGGCCGGTGTGCCGGCAGCGGTCGTGGAGCAGGTGGAGGAGAGCGGCCCGCAGGGCGTGCGGGTGCGCTGGGGGATGGTGCCGGAGGCGAATGTCTACAACATCTACAGGGCGCTCGTGCCGGTGGAAGGGGTGCGGGACTACGAGGGAGCATGCCTGTACGCCGAGGTGGCGGCGACCCAATTCGAGGATCCCGAGCCGCCTCCCGCGGGTTGGTTGTTCTACTACGTCGAGGCCGGCGCCAACCTCTGCGGTGAAGGATCACTGGGGACCGACAGCAGCGGCGTGCCCCGCGACGCCGGGACGCAATGCACGGCCCAGAACCGCGACACGGATCTCGACGGCGTGCCCGATCTCCTCGACACCTGCGCACTGGTTGCGGATCCGGCGCAGGCCGATGCCGACCACGACGGCAGGGGGACGGCCTGCGACAACTGCCCCGCCACGCCCAACGCCGATCAGGCCGACGCCGATCTCGATGGCAACGGCGACGCCTGCCAGGATGTCGACCTCGACGGCTTCCCCGTCTCCACCGACTGCGACGATGACGACCCCCTCATCCACCCGGGCGCGACCGAGGTCTTCAACGGCGTCGACGACGATTGCAACGACCTCGTCGACGATGTGGTCGAGATGATCACGATCCTCGACGCCACGTGGCAGGAGGCGAGCGGGCGCCTGACGGTGGAGGCGACCACCAACTACCCGCCGGGGGCGGTCACCCTGACGGTGACCGGATTCGGCCCGATGGCGTATGTGCCGGCCGCGGACCTTTATCGGCTGGTGGCCCAGCCGGTCGCCAACCCGGGGACCGTGACGGTCATGTCGACCGCCGGGGGAAGCGCGACCCGGCCGGTTACGCCGCTCTGAGGGAGCGACGGCGCGTGCCCGCGGGGCGCGTGGAGCGCCGCTCGACGACCGTCCGCAATGAACCCAGGAGCCGGTTGAGCGGGTGCTGCCGGGGAAGGAACGACACCATCGGGCGCCGGCGGAACCCCAGCCGCCGCATCGCCTCGATGATGCCGGGATGGCGCGGATCGAACCGCAGGCCGCGCACCAGCGTCCGGAACGCATGCGCCCGATCGCCCTGGCGGACGCAGACGCGGCTGAGGTTCAGGTGCATCTCGGGGTTGGTGGGCGCGGCCTCGGCCGCCGCCTCACAGATGTCGCGCGCTTCGGCCAGGCGATCCGAGACCATCGCAAGGCAGAGGCCGAAGTACGACATGGCGGCCACTGGAAGGCGTCCGGGCTCGCCCCCGGCGAGCTCGATCGTCGCTTCGAAATAGGCGAGCGCGTCGAGGAAATCCCCGCGTGCCAGCGCTTCGAGTCCCTTGCGATAGGCGCCTTCCGCGCGACGCTCGGCCATGGAAACCCTCCTCCTGCAATATAGGCCGGGGGGAGGGGGCTTCAAGCGGACGGCCGGGCCGTCGGCAGGGCGTCGGTCGGGAGCTAACTTCTGTCGACCGTCGCGACAAGCGGCTCGTTGATCGTGACCTCGCCCTGGTCGCGAAGGCGGTGAACATGCGCCCGCAGCAGCCGATCGCGCTGCTGGGTGACGAGACTGTCACGGGTCGCATCGCGCTGGGCCGCGAATTCGTCACGGTGATCGTTGCGTGCCCGCACCGACAGCACGACGAGGCCGGCGGCGGTCACGACCGGGTCGCCGATCACACCGGGTGCGAGGGTGTCGATCTGGCGATCGATCCGCGTATCGCGGGGCACGCCCGGCAGACCGGCGCCGCGGGCGAGGTCATCCTGCTTCTTGACGTCGAGCCTGAGCTGGCGGGCGAGTGCCTCGATGCCGCCGGCGCCGGCGGCCCGGGCGCGCAGGGCTTCGCCGCGACGCTCGTCGAGGATCTCCCTCTCGACCCGGGCGCGCACCTCCGGCAGTGGACGCGCTTCGTCCGGCAGGACGCCGGTCACCTGGACGATGACCATCCCGCCCGGCACGGCGATGGCCTCGCTCACCTGGCCCGGCTGCAGCGCCAGCATCCGCACCACGACCTGATTGGAGGCCGGCTGGCCAGGCAGGGCGTCGCCGGTGTGCAACGGGCCCGTTTCTGTGACCGCGAGCCCCTGAGCGCGCGCCGCGTCCTCGAGGCGGCCGCCCCCGGCGGCCGTGGCGATCTGCGCGGCGCGGTCCATCGCCGCCGAGCGCGCGCGGCCGAGTGCGATGTCGTCGCGAATGGCGTCCTTGACCTCGTCGAAGGGCTGCACGCGGGCGTCGCGCGTGTCGGTCACCTTGATGATATGGAACCCGTAGACTGTCTTGACGGGGTCGCTGATCGACCCCACCGGCAGGGAGAAGGCGACGTCCTCGAACTCCTTCACCATCTGGCCGCGGCCGAAGAAGTTGAGGTCGCCCCCCGCGGCTGCGCTGCTGTCCTCCGAATACCGCCGCGCGAGGTCGGCGAAATCGCCGCCCGCCCTGGCCTGGCGCAGCACGTCCCTGGCCTTCGCCGCGATCGTGGCGGTGTCGCGGTCACCGGCGCCGGCCGGGACCTTGAGCAGGATGTGGGACGCCCGGCGCTGCTCGCGCTGCGTGTAGCGCGACGCCTGGTCGCGATCGTAGGCGGCGCGGATCTCCGCCTCGCCGACGGTCACCGCGGCCGCGAGGTCGCGCGGGTTGACCAGGACGAAGATGCCGGTGCGTCCCTCGCCGCGCATGTAACGATCGCGGTGGGCGGCGTGGAAGGTCTGTATGGCGGCGTCATCGGGCTGCGACACGGCCACGCTCGCGGCGTCGACGAGGATCCAGTCGACCGAGGTCTTCTGATTGCGGCGCAGGAACTCCTGCTCGATTTCGGCGTCGGTCGCCGTGATGCCGTCGCCCACCAGGCCGCGGTACTTGTCGACCAGCAGCCGGCGGCGCATCTGGCTCTCGAATTCGCCGACGCTCACCCGCGTCGACTTGAACAGGTTGCGGTAGCGCTCCGCGCCGATGAAGGCGCCGTTTTCCTGGAACGACGGGTCGCGGGTGATGGCCAGCGCCACTTCCTCCGGGGAGACACCGAGTCCCTGCCGTGAGGCCGCCTGGAAGAGCAGTTCCTCGTCGACCATGTTGTTGATCGCCTGCCGGCCGACCCGGATCAGACCACGCTGCTGGGCATACTGCTCCCCGAACAGCGACTGATAGGTCCCGTCGAGCTGCCGCGCGTAGTTCAGGAAGGCCTGGGCCTCGATCACCGTTCCATTGACCTTGGCCGCCCAGTTCTCCGGCTCACGTCCGCCTCCCGTCCCGCCGCCGGTCCAGCTGGCGAACGCCCAGACGACGAACATGAAAACGATGAGCCAGAGGACCCACTTAAGGTACCTGAACCCCTCACGCATCTGCTGCAGCATGCCGGACGCCTCGCGGGTAAAGGAGGTCCCAACCGGGTCCTCCGCCGGAAAGCCGTCAGTGTACCGATGACGGCGCCTCCGTAGCAAGTGATGTTGTCGTCTTGCGCCCGGGCGATCGCTTCCTATATTGGCAGGGTGAGCCGTGGGCGGCCCCGGGTCTGTCCGTCCGCCGGAGGGATGCAAATGGCGGTGGCACAAAGGCTTATGGCTGGGATCGGCCCCGGACGGGCGGGCGGGGGGGCATGACGCAGCGCGAGCGACCCCAGGTTCTTCTCGATTGGGCGACGGTCTCGTACCGCTCGATCATGCGGGCAACCGTCCTCGTGGTCCTGGTCGCGGCCCTGGGTGGACTTTTCTACTACCTGCGCGCCTCCCTGCGCGGCAGTCCCGAGGAACTGGCCCTCCTGGATATCGGTCGCGCCGAGCGCCTGCTGCGCGAGGCCGGCCAGGCGGCGGGCGCCGAGCCGGCGCGGGCCGCGTCGGTCGGCCGCGCCGACCGCCTGCTCAAGGACGCGCGTGCGGCGTTCGGCAGGAGGGGTTTCCCGGAGGCGCGCGCCGCCGCGCTCCAGTCGCAGGCCTTCTCCGAGAGGATCATCACCGGCACCGGCGACGAGTCGTTCGCCGCCCGGATCTTCCGGTTCGAGGGCGACGTCAAGGTCAAGCGCGCCAGCGAGTTCGCCTGGAGCTCCCTGAGCGCCAACGCCGCCCTCAAGGTTGGCGACCAGATCAAGACATCGAGCAACGGGTCGGCCCAGATCATCTATTTCGACGGCACCATCACGACCATAAAGCCCGGCTCGCTCGTCGAGATCCGCGAGCTGTCGGAGGATCCGGCGACCAGGGTGCGCAAGGTGCAGGAGAAGGTGAACTGGGGCGGCGTCTCCGCCACGACGTCCGACGGCAACGCCGAGGGCTCCGTGCACGAGGTGGCGACCGCGTCGAGCACGACGCGAGCGTCCAGCCGGGCGCAGTTCGATGTGAGCTTCGATGCCGGCAGCGGACGGGCCCGGACCGAGGTGCACAGCGGAACGACCGAGGTCCAGGCCGCGGGGACGGTCCACACGCTGCAACCGCTGGATCGTCTCGACGTCGCCAACGGCGAATCGGTGGCGCTCGCCTCCATTCCACCGTCGCCCGGACTTCTCGATCCGGCCGACAGCCGCGTCTTCCTGGCGGTTTCCGGGGCGCCCGAGGTTCTGCTCCGCTGGGGCGCCATCGACGCCGCGGGGCGCTATCGGCTGCAGCTGTCGCGCACCGCGTTGTTCTCCGGGATGGTGCTCGACAAACCCGACGTGCACTCGACCTCGGTGCGCATCCCGGGGCTGGGCGAGGGGACCTACTACTGGCGCGTGGCGGCGATCGATGCAGCGGGCACGGAGAGCGCCTTCTCGGAGATCCGCCGGTTCAAGGTGTCGCCGGCGCGTGTCCGCACCGCCGAGGACCGCATCCCCCCGGCGCTGCAACTGAGCGAGTTCCTGCCGAGCGGGCATCTGTTGATCATCAACGGCCGCACCGAGCCCGGCGCCCTCCTGAGCATCGAGGGGCAGGCGATCGACGTCTACGACGACGGCACCTTCACTGCGGTCGTCCGGATGAAGCATGAAGGGAACAACGAGGTCACCATCGTCGCCCAGGATTCGGCGGGGAACGAGAACCGGCAGCGCCGCAGCGTCTTCGTCGAATCGTTCTGACGCCGGGCGGCGCGCCGCTGCCGGGCCGCGCCGGCGGGTGGCGCGGCTGCGGCGCGAGGCGCGCGATGCCCGGGCTCGGCTCACGGCCCTCGCGTCCATCGTCCGGGCCACGGGCCGCGAGATCGAGCCGGCGCGCATCGTCGATCTCGCCATGGGGCAGATCGCCCTCATGACCGGCGTGCGGCGCTGGATCCTGGCGCTGACGGCCCCCGGACAGGGCACCCTCGTCATCGAGCGCACCTCCGGTCGCGGGCTCGGCGGGCTCCGTGGCACCGCGATCCCCGCGGGCGAGGGGCTCCTCGGACGCGCCGCCCAGCGGCGTCAAGTCGTGGTGGCGGGCGGCGCCGGGGCGCCGCGGCGGCCGGACCTGCCGCGCGGGGTGCGCGCCCGCTCCGCCGTCGCGGTGCCGCTGCTCCGCCGCGGTCGCGCCATCGGCGTCATGGCCCTGGTCGACGGCCGGGGCGCAGTCGGGTTCAGGCCGGCCGACGCGCGTTTCGTCACACTGCTGCTCGAGCCGGTCGCGGTGGCGCTCGATTCGGCGCTGCTTCTGAGGCGCTCCGAGGAGCTGTCGGTCACCGACGACCTGACGCAGCTGTACAACTCGCGCTACCTCAACGCCGCCCTGCGCCGCGAGGTTGAGCGCAGCCGCCGTTACCGCGTGCCGCTGTCCCTGATCTTCCTCGACCTCGACGGTTTCAAGACGATCAACGACCGCCACGGGCACCTGTGCGGCAGCCGGGCGCTGGTCGAGGTCGGCGCGGTGATCCGCGCGACCGTGCGCGAGATCGACGTGGTGGCGCGTTTCGGCGGGGACGAGTTCACCGTCATCCTGCCGCAGACCGGCCGCGAGGGGGCGCGCGTGATCGCCGAACGGATCCGCGAGCGGATCGCCGCGACGCACTACCTGAAGGCGCACGGTCACGAGGTGCGGGTGACCGCGAGCCTCGGCATCGCCACCTACCCCGAGCACGGTGTCACCGGGGAGGAGCTGGTGGCGCGCGCCGATCAGGCCATGTACGTCGCCAAGGGGGCGGGAAAGGACCGGGTCGCTGTCGCCGATGCGCGTCAGCCGGCCCGCCTGGTCTCCTGACGCGCAAATCACTGAAAGACAGGGCTTTCCGGCAAAAAGTCAATGATTTGACTTTGCGCGGATGGAAACCTAATATTTGGTCCGCATTGGCAGACCCGTAAGCTGTTGCAGGGCGATATCTTGCGCGACCGGGGCCGAGCCCGCCGGTGGAGGGGCCGGGACGCCAGGAGTTGAAGGAGGAGACGGTGGGGGCGACGATGGCCTGGAGTCCGCGGTCCGTGCTGAGTCTGTTCTCGAACGACCTGGCGATCGATCTGGGTACCGCCACCACCCTCGTGTACGCCAAGGGCAAGGGTATCGTTCTCTGCGAGCCGTCCATCATCGCGGTCAACCAGCGCACCGGCAAGGTCGAGGCGGTGGGCAAGGAGGCCAAGGAGATGCTCGGCCGGACCCCGGCCAACATCATCGCCATCCGCCCGATGAAGGACGGCGTCATCGCCGACTTCGAGCACACCGAGAAGATGCTCGACTACTTCATCAAGAAGGCGCACAACCACCGGTCGCTGGGTGTGCGCCCGCGCATTGTGATTTGCGTGCCGGCCGACATCACCCAGGTGGAGAAGCGCGCCGTGAAGGACTCGGCCTACCGCGCCCGCGCTTCGGAGGTCTACCTCGTCGAGGAGGCGATGGCGGCGGCGATCGGCGCCGGACTTCCCGTGACCGAGCCGACCGGCAACATGATCGTCGACATCGGCGGCGGGACGACCGACGTGGCGGTCATCTCGATGGCCGGCATCGTGTACTCGCGCTCGGTACGCATCGCCGGCAACCGCATGGACGAGGACATCATCCAGTACATCAAGCGCAAGTACAACCTGCTGGTCGGCGAGCGCACCGCCGAGGAGATCAAGATCAACATCGGCTCCGCCTTCCCCCTCGAGGAGGAGCTGACGATGGAGATCAAGGGTCGCGACCTGGTCGAGGGAATCCCGAAGACGCTGGTGATCTCCGACGAGGAGATCCGCGAGGCGTTGTCGGAGACCGTATCGAATATCATCGAGGCGGTGCGGGTGGCGCTCGAGCAGACGCCGCCCGAGCTGTCCGCCGACATCGTCGACAAGGGCATCGTGCTGACCGGCGGCGGCTCGCAGCTCAAGAACCTGGACAAGCGCCTGCGCGAGGAGACCGGGCTGCCGGTTTCCATGGCCGACGATCCCCAGGCGAGCGTCGTGCTGGGGACCGGCAAGATGCTGGACGATTTCAACCTGCTGCGTAAGATCGCGATCGATTAGGAGGTCCGTCCGGGACACCGTCCCGGATCCTTCGGCTCACGCCCTCCGCCGGTGCGGGCGGCTGAAGCCGGGATGGTTTTGATGCCCCGCGTCCTGGCCCAGCGCAAGCCCCACCTGCTGCTCTTCCTGCTGCTGTCGCTGAACCTCGTCCTGATGGCGGCCTCGGTGCGCGGCGTGCGCGGCACGTCGCTTCTCGACGAAGCGATCCTCAGCATCGCCGCGCCGTTCCTGAAGGCCGCCGCCTGGTCGTCCGACACCGTTGCCGGGTTGTGGGGCGGCTGGGTCGACCTGCGCGGTGTCGAGTACGACAACCGGCGCCTGCGGGCCGAGGCCGGCACGCTGACGCTGCAGGCGCGCGAGGCCGAGGAGGCGCGCCAGGAGGTCCGGCGGCTGCGCGAGCTGCTCGCCCTGCGGGAGGAGTCCGGGCGGCGCGCCATCGCGGCCCGTGTCATCGCCCGCGGCGCGGGCGGGTCGGCCCGCATCCTGCTCCTCGGCAGCGGAACGCGCGACGGGATCGCCCGCGACCAGGCGGTGATCACTCCGCGTGGCGTCGTCGGCCGGGTCATCGAGGCGGCAGCAGGCACCTCCAAGGTGCAGACGATACTCGACCCGAACTCCGGCGTGGCCGCGCTCCTGCAGCGCACCCGCGTGCAGGGCATCCTCGTCGGCGACGGTGAGAGCGCCTGCCGCCTGGAGTTCGTAAGCGAGCTGGCGCGGGTCGACGTCGGGGACGTCGTGGTCACCTCGGGTCTCGACGAGATCCATCCCAAGGGAGCGATTCTCGGGGTGGTGACCGAGGTGGGCGAGGCCAAGGACCTGACGCGCCATGTCAAGGTGCGTCCCGAGGTCGACTTCCAGCGGCTCGAGGAGGTCCTCGTCCTGACCGGCCCGCCGCCGGCGACCGGGGAGGGGACACCGTGAGGCTCCTCCGCGCCCTTGCCGGCCTGGCGCTCGTCTGCCTGGCGCAAATGCTCCTCGGGCACCACCTTCCATCGGTCGCCCGGCGCTGCGACCTGTTCTCGGTCTACGTCGTCTTCATCGCGCTGACCCGGCCGCAGCGGCCGGCGATGCTGATCGGCAGCGGCGCCGGCCTGGTGCAGGACGCGCTCACCGGGGCCGTCCTCGGCCTCAACGGGTTCAAGAAGACGCTGCTCGCCTACCTCGTCGGCACGCTCGGCTCCCTGTTCATGCTGAACCACACCGTGCCGCGGTTCGGGATTCTGTTCGTGTCGGCGCTCTTCGATCCGCTGGCGGAATTGGGACTGTCGCTGGCGATGGGGCAGCATTACATCTTTCCGGCCCCGGGCGATCTGCTGATGCTCGGGGTCGGCAATGGTCTGCTGGGGCTGGCCGCGTTCTGGGTGGCCGCCCGGCTGCCGTAGGAGATTCGAAAGTGCGCGCGGCGCGGGATCCGAAGGACTGGCTCGAGGAGCGCCGGCTCACGGTCCGGATCACCATCGTCCAGGTGCTGTTCGGCGCCGCCCTCGCCGTCTACCTCATGACGTTCTGGTATCTTCAAGTCGTAAGAACCGACTACTACACCCGCCTGTCGGACAGCAACCACCTCAGACGCGTCACCCTCATGCCGCAGCGCGGGCTGATCGACGACGCGGACGATCGCGCGCTGGTGTCGAACCGCATCGCCTTCAACATCGTACTGCTGCGCGAAAAGGTCGAGGACCTGCCGGCGCTGCTGCCGACGCTCGCCCGGGTTCTCGACACCCCGGAGCACACCCTGCGGGAGCGCCTGACGCGCTACCGCGGCCGGCCCCGCTTCGAGCCGGTGGTGCTCAAGGAGGACGTCGACCTGCGCGACGTCGCCCTGGTCGAGTCGCGGCGGCTCGAGCTGCCGATGCTGTCGGTCGAGATCGAGTCGCGCCGCGACTACCCGCACGGGCCGCTCGCCGCCCATGCCCTCGGCTATGTCGGCGAGGCCACCGAGGAGCAGGTCCGCCGCGCCGCCGAGCGCGACTACGACCTCGGCGACCTCGTGGGCAAGGCGGGCATCGAGCGCCAGTACGATGACGCGCTGCGCGGCGCCAAGGGTTGGAAGGAGGTCGTGGTCAACAGCCACGGCCGCGAGATGGAGGAGGTCGGCGAGGGCCGGCAGGCGACCCCCGGCCGGGCCCTGCAGCTGACCATCGACCTGGATCTCCAGGAGTCGCTCGAGGAGGCCTATGGCGAGGAGCTCGGGTCGGCGATCTTCCTCGACCCGGGGAGCGGGGCGGTGCTGGCGATGATCTCGCGCCCCGCCTTCGATCCGAATGTCTTCGCGCACCGCTTCTCGCACGACGTCTGGGCGGCGCTGATCGCCGATCCGCAGCATCCTCTCCAGGATCGGGTGTCGCAGTCGAAGTTCGCGCCCGGCTCGGTGTTCAAGGTGGTCATGGCCATCGCCGCGCTCCAGGAGGGGGTTGCGACGCCATCCCGCATCGATCACTGCAACGGCTCGTATCGTTTCGGCGAGCGGACGTTCCAGTGCTGGGGGATCCGCAAGGGCGGGCACGGCACCATCGGGATGCGCGACGCGATCATTCACTCGTGCAACGTCTACTTCTACCGGCTCGGCAACGACCTCGGCATCGAGCCCATCGCAAAATGGGCTCACCTGCTCGGTTTCGGCCAGGCGACCGGGATCGACCTGCCGCACGAGGAGGGCGGCACCGTTCCCGATCCGGAGTGGAAACGGCGGGCGGTGCCGCGGGATCCGAACTGGCACCCGGGAGAGACCATCTCGGTGTCGATCGGACAGGGGGCGCTCGAGGTGACGCCCCTGCAGATGGCGGTGTTCGCGGCCACGATCGCCAACGGCGGGGCGGTGTACCGTCCGCGCCTGGTGGAGTCGCAGGAGGCGCGCCAGGGGGTGGGGGAGGATACCGGCCGCGCCCACATCGTGCGCACCGTGCCGATCTCGGCGGCGACCCTCGGCGTCATCAAGGACGCGATGTGGGGCGTGGTCAACGAGGGCACCGGCACGCGCGCCCGTCTCGAGGGCCTGGACGTGTGCGCCAAGACCGGCACCGCCCAGGTCTTCAAGGCCTCGCGCGACATCGACGCCGACAAGCTGCCGAAGGACCGGCGCGATCACGCCTGGTTCATGGGGTTTGCTCCCAAGGACGACCCGCAGATCGCCTTCGCGGTGTTCGTCCAGAACGGCGGCCACGGCGGCACGGTCGCCGCGCCGATCGCACGCGCCGTCCTCGAGCGGTTCTTCGCCAAGCGCGCCCTGCGCCAGGGGGGCTTCCGTGTTGCCAGCACGTCGACACCTGGGTAGCGTCGACTGGGCCCTGCTTCTGGCCGCGCTGGCGCTGCCCGCCATCGGCATGGTCGTCATCTACTCGGCGACCACCGGCACGCCGACCGCGGGCGCCTTCGAGCGCCAGCTGGTGTGGCTCCTGCTCGGCCTGGTCGGCATGACGCTCGCCCTGGTCATCGACTACCACACCCTGGCGGCGTTCGCCTGGCTCTTCTACGGCGGCGGCATCGCGCTGCTCGTCGCGACGCTGGTGTTCGGGCGCGTGGTGAACGCCAGCAGGTCGTGGCTCGGCTTTGGCGGGCTGCAGTTCCAGCCCTCCGAGCTGGTCAAGGTGGCGACGATCCTCGTGGTGGCCACCTACCTCGGCCGCGAGGCGGTGCGCGGACTCGGTTTCGTGCGCTTCGCGGCGCTGTGCGGCCTGGTCGGGCTGCCGGTCGTGCTGATCCTGCAGCAGCCCGACCTCGGCACCGCCGCGACCTTCGCGCCGCTACTCGTCGGCGCCGCCTTCCTCGGTGGCCTGCGCGTCCGCACCATCGTCGTCCTGGGGCTGATCGCCGCGCTGGCGCTGCCGCTCGTCTGGGGGCAGCTCAAGCCGTACCAGAAGGAGCGGGTGCACATCTTCCTCGAGCCGACCCGCGACCCCAAGGGCGCCGGGTACCAGCTGATCCAGTCGCTGATCGCGGTCGGCTCCGGTGGCATCGCCGGCAAGGGCTTTCTCTCGGGGACGCAGGGGCAGTTGCAGTTCCTGCCTGAGCAGCACACCGACTTCATCATGGCGGTCCTCGCCGAGGAGCGCGGCTTCGTCGGGTCATCCATCGTCCTGGGGCTCTACTTCCTTCTCTTCTATCGCTGCGTGGCCACGGCGCGCGCCGCCCGCGATCGCCTGGGCGCGTTCCTCGCCATGGGGGTGGCCTGCGTCTACGGGGGGCAGGCGCTGATCAACATCGGGGTCGTCCTCGGGATCCTGCCGACCACCGGCGTGCCGCTGCCGCTGATGAGCTACGGCGGTTCGTGTCTCGTCAGCGCGCTCATCAGCGTCGGGCTGGTGCTCAACGTCTGGATGCGCCGCCTGGTGAACTGAACGATGCGCCGCGAGATCTGCATCGACAGCGTCCCCGGCGAGATCCGGGTGGCTCTCCTCGAGGACGACCAGCTGGCGGAGATCCTGATCGAACGCGAGACCGCGCGCGGCGTCGCCGGCAACATCTACCTCGGGCGGGTGCGCAACATCCTGCCCGGGATGCAGGCCGCGTTCGTCGATCTCGGCCTGGAGCGCGACGGCTTCCTGTACGTCGAGGATGCGGGTGGGCCGTTCCCGGCACCGGAGGACACCCTCCTCGCCGACGAGGCGGCGGACGCCACCGCCGCGGAGGCCGCCCCGGGACCCCCGCGGGTCGTGCCGCCGGCACGCATCGAGGACCTGGTCCGCGAGGGCCAGGAGATCGTCGTCCAGGTCGCCAAGGACCCGATGGCGCGCAAGGGTGCGCGGATCACCGCCCACGTGGCCCTGCCCGGGCGCCTTCTGGTGTTTCTCCCCGGCGTCGATCACACCGGCGTGTCGCGCCGGATCGAGGATGAGGCCGAGCGTGAGCGACTGCGCGCCGCGGTGCGCGCGACCGCCGCCCGCATCGGAGCCCCCGGCGGGTTCATCGTGCGCACCGCGGGCTCGGGACTGACGGCGGGCGATTTCGAGGACGATGCGCGCACCCTCGCAGCGACCTGGTCGGCGATCGTGCGTCGCCGGGCGAGCGCCGCCGCGCCGGCGTTGCTGCACCAGGAGGCCGGGGCGGTGGAGCGCGCGCTCAGGGACATCCTCCGTGACGGCGTGCATGACATCACCGTCGACTCGGACGAGGTGCTGGCGCAGGCGGGGGAGTGGCTGGCGCGTGCCCGGCCCGCCGATCCCCCCCGCCTGAGACGCCACGAGGACGCGGTGCCGTTGTTCGAGGCACGCGGCGTGCAGACCCAGCTCGACCGGGCGCTCCGTCCGCGGGTCTGGCTGCGCTCCGGTGGCTCGATCGTGATCAACCCGACCGAAGCACTGGTGGCGATCGATGTCAACACCGGCAAGTACGTCGGTCGCGAGGGCCTCGAGGAGACGATCGTGCGCACGAACCTCGAGGCGGTCCACGAGATCGTCCGCCAGATCCGCCTGCGCGATCTCGGCGGCATCATCGTCATCGACTTCATCGACATGCAGGAGGGCGAGCATCGGGCGGCGGTCCTGGCCGCCATGGAGCAGGAGCTGCGCCGCGATCGATCGCGCAGCCGGATGCTGCAGATCAGCGAGTTCGGCCTGGTGGAAATCACCCGGCAGCGGACCCGACCGAGCCTCGAGAGAACTCTCGGCCGGCAGTGCCCGACCTGCGGCGGCGCGGGGACGGTGAAGTCGATCGAGACACTGGAGATCGAGATCGTCCGCGAGGGGCTGCGGCGGCGCTGGGGCCGGCTCGAGGGCCGCCTGGTCGTGCGGGTTCACCCCGACGCGGCCGAGGCGCTGCAGGCGCGCTCCGTCGCCATCGCGCGCGCCATGATGGTTGCGCCCGCCGACCGGATCGAGTTCCACGCCGGCGGGGGTCTGCGCATCGACCAGTGGGAGGCCGAGCCCATGGAGCCGCTCTCACGCTGACCGCCTGCGGGCGCCTCCCGCGCCTCGGCGGCAGGGCCGGCCGGATCAACGCCGGGCGCGCCCCTTCCGCCGGCCGCGCAGGCGGAGCCGCTCGCGGCGCCGGCGGCCCGCCTCGCGCGCGCGCCGCCTCTCCTCGGCCGTTCCCACCCGCAGCCGCGGCACGCGTGTCGGCCGGCCGACCGGATCCAGGGCGACCATGGTGGCGTAGGCGCTGCAACAGTGCGCGTGCCTGCCGGTGAGCGGATCCTCGGAGACCACCTTGACGCCGACCTCCATGGAGGTGTCGAAGGCGGCGTTCACGGCGGCATAAAGGCGCAGGATGTGCCCGAGCCGCACCGGCGCCCCGAAGACCAGACTGTCCACCGAAGCCGTGACCACGCTGGTGCGGCTGTGGCGCATGGCGGCGATCGCCGCCGCCTTGTCGATCAGGGCCATCACCCTGCCCCCCCAGATGTGGTTGTGGAGGTTGGTGTCGGCGGGCATGACAATCTCGGTCATCTCGACCCGTGACGCATCCACCGGCTTGCCGCGATTGTCCATCGCACCGCTCCTTCCCGGAGTCAGGGTCTGCCGCGGCGGATCCGGTTCCGCCGCGAGCGGGGAGTATCGCATAGAGCGCCCGGCACACGGCGGAGAGCCCGGGGTGGGGAGGTGTGCCCGACAGTGAAGGGTACCCGCTCTTGACAGCGATCCGACCGGCGGCTATAGTCGTATTGTTATTGAGACTGAGTCGCAATAGCAATAGACGGAGACGTGACGTGGGTCATCGCGGCATGTTGAAGGTGGTGACGGTGGCGCTTCTGGTGGCGATGCTGGCGGCCTCGGCCGGCGCCGAGGCGCCGGCCCTGCGGGGGCAAGCAGCGGCGCCGCCGGAGGTGCCGACCGGCGGCTCCGCCGCCGGCCCCATCACGATCAGGGCGCGCTTCCTGATGGGCGCGCGTCTTGTCATCGAGGCTCGCGGCGCCGCGGTCGAAGACGCCATCGAGCGGGCCTTCGGTGAAGTCGCCCGCCTCGAGGCGGTGCTCAGCAACTGGCGACCGGACAGCGAGGTGTCGCGGCTGAACGGCGCGGCGGCCGCGGGCCCGGTGACGGCCTCGGAGGACCTCTACACGGCGGTCGATGCTTCCCTGCGGTGGGCGGAAGCGACCGATGGCGCTTTCGACCCGACGGTCGAGCCGCTGGTCCGCGTCCTGGGTCTGCGCGGACCGGAGGGAATCCTCCCCGGGGTCGGCGCGCCGCCGGTGGCTGACGCCGCAACACCGAGGCTGGTGGGGTGGCGCGGGGTCCGGCTCGACCCCGGGCGGCGCACGGTTCGGTTCGCGGCCGCCGGCATGGGGCTGGACTTCGGCGGGATCGGCAAGGGGATGGCGCTCGACGCAGCGGCGCGCGTGCTGCGCGAGGCCGGTGTGGAGGCGGCCCTGGTCGATTTCGCCGGACAGATGGTGGTCTTCGGCCGCGGCCCCGACCCCGGCGGCTGGAGGGTCGGGATTGCCAGCCCGGACGATCGCGCCGCGCCTGCCGTCGTGGTCGACCTCATGGCGGGATCGCTCTCCACCTCCGGCAACTCGGAGCGCGCCGTGGTCTCGGGCGGCCGAAGGGCCGGTCACGTCCTCGACCCGCGCACCGGCGACCCGGTCGCCTGGAACGGCAGCGTCACCGTGCTGGCCGACGACGCGACCGCCGCAGACGCCCTGTCGACCGCGCTCTTCGTTCTGGGGCCGGCGCGCGGCACCACCTGGGCGGAGGAGCACGGCGTCCAGGCTCTCTATCTCGAGCGCGATCCGCGCGGCCGGCTCCTGCGCCGGGGCGCCGGCGCGCTCTTCCGCGGGGTCGCCTCGGCCACTCCTGCATCGGGGGCCGGTCGCGGCGCAGGGCTCGCCGCCGTCCCGCCCCCGCAAACCACGGAGGGATCACGATGAACGAGCGCGCGACACTCCGCCCGCGGCGGGTTCCCGCCGCCCTCGCCGTCATCGCCGCAGTCACCGGCGTCCTCGTGGCAGCGGGCGGCGCTCCGGCGCGCGCCGCCGAGGCGGAGGCCGCGCCCGGTGCCGCGGTCGCCGAGGGGTCCGCCGCGACCGCGCCGGCGGCCGACCAGGCGGAAACCGGCGGCGGCCAGGACGACATGCGCCTGCGGGTCGCCGCGCTGGAGCGGCAGCTCGCGGCGCTCAAGACCGAGCTCGAGCGCGCCCGCACGGCGGGGGAGGATGCCGATCTCGAGAAGAAGATCGAGGCGCTGTCGCGCGAGGTCGAGCGGCTCCGGCTCGGGGCCGCGGCGCCGGTCGAGGCGACGCAGGGCGTCGACGGATTCGGACCGGCGGCGTCGAAGGTCTACAGGGCGCGCCCGGGTGTTTCGATCGGCGGCTACGGCGAAATGGTGTACGAGGATCCATCGGGAATGCGCGACGACGGTGCACCGTCGGCCGGGGAGGCCAGCGCCGACCTGCTGCGCGTGGTCCTCTATTTCGGCTACAAGTTCAACGACCGGCTCCTGTTCAACTCGGAGATCGAGCTGGAGCACGCGCTGGCGGGAGACGGCGCGCCGGGCGAGGTGGCGGCCGAGTTCGCCTACGTCGACTTCCGGTGGCGCCCGGCACTCGGTGTCCGCGGCGGACTGCTGCTGCTGCCGATCGGGTTTCTGAACGAGCTGCACGAGCCGCCGATCTTCCTCGGCGCCCGGCGTCCCGAGGTCGAACGGTTCATCATCCCCACCACCTGGCGCGAGCTCGGCGGCGGAATCTACGGCGACGCCGGACCGGTCGCCTGGAAAGCGTACATCGTTACCTCGCTCGACGCCGCCGGGTTCGGCGCCGCCAACGGGATCCGAGGCGGCAGGCAGGAGGGTGCCGAGGTCGAGGCGGCGGACCTGGCGCTCACCGCGCGCCTGGACTGGGTGCCCGTCCAGGGACTGCTGTTCGGCGCGTCGCTGTTCACCGGCGACACCGCGCAGGGGAACCAGGGCCTGGACGGCGCCCGTGTGACACAGTGGGAGGCGCATGCCGAGTGGCGGGCCCGCGGCATGCAGCTGCGGGCGCTCCTCGCCCGGACCAGCCTCGACAATGCCGCCGCCGTCAGTGCTCTCATCGGCGAGACGATCGGGTCGCAGATGAACGGCTACTACGCCGAGGCCGGTTACAACGTCCTGGCGGGACGGAAGAGCACCGGGCAGGAGCTGATGCCTTTCGTCAGGTACGAGTCCTACGACACCCAGGCGGAGGTGGCACCAGGCTTCGCAGCCGACCCGGCGAACGACCGCAGCGTCCGGACCTTCGGGGTGCGCTGGCGGCCGATCCTCAACGTGGCGATCAAGGCCGACTGGCAGGATCTGGGGAACTCGGCGGGCACCGGGGTCGACCAGTTGAACCTGGCGCTCGGGTGGCTCTTCTGATGCATCGCCTCAGGTTTCCCGGGGCGTTCGCGTTCGGCCTCCTCGCGGCCGCGGTCGTCGCCGCCCCCGCCCGGGCGCGGGTCGAGATGACCCAGGACGAGGCGCTGCGCCTGGCTTTCCCGCCGCCGCATGCGATCGAGCGTCGGACCCTGTACATCGACGATGCGCAGGCGAAACAGGCGGGCGACGCGGCTGGTGTGCCGATCGAGGCGCGCGCCCTGCCCTACTATGTCGGCCGTTCGGAGGGTGTCATCACCGGCTATGCATACTTCGACACCCACCTCGTGCGCACGCTCCCCGAGACCATCATGATCCGCGTCACGCCGGCGGGAGCCATCCGGGCGATCGACATCGTCGCCTTCGACGAACCTTATGAATACCGGGCGACGACGCGCTGGCTCGATCAGTTCCGCGGCCGCGATGCCGCCGAAGCGCCGGGGCTTCCCGGCGCCATCCGCTCCCTGAGCGGCGCCACCTTGTCGGCGCGGGCGGTGACCGATGCCGCGCGCCGGGTCCTCGCGCTGCACCGGTTGTTCGTTCAGCCGCGTGACGCCCGGCCGGTGACGACGCCATGAGACCGGAAGAGGGGAACGACGGCATGGGCGCCTGGGAGCGTGCCTGCCTGTCATGGTCGGTGGCGCTTGTGACCATCACCGGGGCGGCCTACTGGGTCATGAAGGACCTGATGCCGCGCACCGATCCCTTCTCGGTTCTCGGGCACCCGTGGCAGCCGCATGCCCTCGGCGCGCATGTCCTGATCGCGCCGCTTCTCGTGTTCGGCCTCGGACTCATCGCCCGCGACCACATCCTCGAGGGTGTCAGGAACGGCGGCCGCGGCGGGAACGGCCGCAGCGGTCTCATCACGCTCCTTCTCGCGGCGCCGATGGTGGCGAGCGGTTATCTCCTGCAGGTCGTCACGTCACCCGGAGCGCGGCGATGGATGACCCTCATTCACCTCGCGACCGGCGCGGTCTTCGCGGCCGTTTTCGCCGCTCATCTGGTGACGGCGCGCCGGCGCCGCGCCCCGGCGCGGACGCGCGCCTCGCCGACCCGGGGGGCGTCCGCCTCCTCGCGACCTGCCGCGCCCTGAGATCCACCCTCCACGCGACGCCGCCCGGGATCATGCCGCCCGTCGGCTTGATTGGTCGTGGGGTGGGAGATAGAATCAATCGTTCCGGGAACCGCGTGCCGCGCCCATATCCGGCGCGGCTGGAGGAGACGATGACGCACGTCCGACCTGCCCGCAGCACGATGGCACTCTTCGCCCTGCTGGCGATCCTCGCCGCGGGAGCCGTCCCCGCGTTCGCCGAGGGACTGACCAAGGTGAAGGGGAAGGTGGTCGACAAGGACGGCAAGCCGATGCCGAAGGTGCCGATCTTCCTGGAGGCGGTGGATATCAAGAAGACGGTGGGGCCGTTGCGGACGGACAAGGAGGGCAGGTACAACATCGCGACCCTCGACCGCACGGTCGCCAAGAAGTGGAGAGTCGTCCCGAAGCTCGAGGGATACAAGGTCGTCAAGGTGACCATCGACATCATGGATTCTTCGGGAGACCAGTTCCCGAAGAACGAGGTCCTCATGGGCTCCAAGCAGGAGCTCCCGGAAATCCCGTTCGCCCTGGTCGGTGACGAAGGACACAACATCGTCGACCTCGTTCTCGCCAAGGACGCCGACTTCGTCGCCGCGGTGCAGGCCGAGCAACGCAAGAAGCAGGCCGCGCAGGGCGGGGCGGCGGGTGCGACGCCGGCGGGAGCGGCCGCCCCGGCGGCGCCGACGGCGGAAGCCGGCGCACCGGGCAGCCCGGCCCCCGTCGACGCGGCCGCACCGAGAGTCACGCCCGAGTTGGCGCAGATGCTGCAGAAAGCCAAGAGCCTGGCGGATGCGGGCAACCACGTCCCGGCCATCGAGCTCTACCGCTCCTTCCTGGTCAAGGACCCGACCGGCAACCCGCCAGCCTACTATTACCTCGGCAAGAGCCTCTTCGAGACCGGCGACGATCCCGCCGCGGCCCAGGCGTTCTCCAAGGGGCTCGAGCTGAAGAAGGACATGAAGGGGGCGCACTTCTACCTCGGCAACATCGCCATGAGGGATGACAACCCGACCGCGGCCGCCGCCGAGTACGAGAAGGAGCTGACCCTGTCGCCCGATTCCGATCCGGTCCTCTACAACCTGGGCCAGGCCTACAGCAAGACGGGCGATCTCGATCGCGCCCTCGCGGCGCTCGATCGCGCCGCCGTCATCAACCCCCAGAAGCCGGAGATACTGATGCTCCTGGCGTCGATCTACGAGCAGCGCAATGACAAGGTGAAGGCGGACGAGATGTACCAGAAGATCGCGGCCATCGACCCGCACAACGCCGCCATCCTGTTTTTCAATGTCGGCGTCAAGGCGTGGAACGAGAACCGTCCGAAAGAGGCGGTGCAGGCCTATCGCAAGGCGATCGAGATCGACCCGAGCTACGCCCAGGCGCACCGCGAACTGGGCACCGCCCTCATGGCGGCGCAGGATTTCGCCGGCGCGCTGAAGCACTTCCAGGACTACCTGACGCTGAATCCGAAGGCGCCGGACGCCAAGGAGATCCAGGATCGCATCGCCCTTCTGAAGAAGTAGCGATCAGGAAAGCCAGGCGACGATCCCGGTCATGCGGCCGGGAGCGCCGCCGCTGCGGCGGTGCGATTCGAGAAGGTCGGGGCGGCAGACCGTGCACAGGCCGGCCGCCCCGATGTTCTCCGGGCCGACCCCGAGGGCCAGCGCCTGGCGACGGTTGGCCTCGATGAGGTCGATGCGAGGTCGCTGACCGGGGACGATGCAGGGCCCGGCGTCCGGCACGCTGCGACGGAACGCCTCGACAACCTCCTCACCCACCTCGAAACAACAGGAGCCGATTGACGGCCCCATTGCCATTCTGACGTTGGTGGTCCGGCCGCCGCGTGCCCGGAACATCCGCAGCGTCGCCGGTAGAATGCCGGCGACGGTGCCGCGCCAGCCGGCATGCACGGCCGCGACGAGCCCCGCCACGGGGTCGGCCAGCAGGATGGGGACGCAGTCGGCGACGTGGACGGATAACGCCGCGCCGCGCCGCGCGGTCACGAGCGCATCGCCGGGAGGGGCGGGACTCACCGGCAGGGCCGGCCTCGTCTCGTCGATGGCCACCACGACCGCGCCGTGCACCTGGCGGAGCGAAAAGAGCGGCAGCGGATGCGACGCCATGGCCGCGATCACTGCGGCAGGGTCCGAACCCGAGACCGTGAAGGCGTGCGCCAGTTCCGGCACTGCCTCGAGTGCGGGCAGGAGCAGGCGACGCGAGGGCCCGTCACCCTCGATGCGGCCGGAGCCGGTTTCAATAACGGGAGAACTCACGCGGCGGAGTCTAGGGAGCGAGTGGGGAAATGTCCACCCGGCTGCGCTCCTTGACAACAGGGGGGGCTTGCGGCAATCTAGGCGCCCTCTTGGATGGGAATGGCCGGCGCGCGGCGCGCTGGCGCCGTGACCGGGGGCCGGGTTCGCCCCCGGGTTTTTCCATGCCGCGCCGGCGGCGCCGGGCCTCGTGACGGCGCGCGCGGATGAGCGAGGTCGGTCGAACGTGGAACTTCTGGGCATGATGGCCCCGCCGTCGGGGGCCGGGCAGCCGAACCCCTGGCTTCAGCTCGTCCCACTCGTCTTTTTCTTCGTCGTCATCTATTTCCTTCTCATCCGCCCGGCCCGCAACCGCACGAAGCAGGTGCAGAAGATGCTCGAGGCCTTGAAGCCCGGTGATCGCGTGGTCACGTCGGGCGGCATCATCGGCACCATCGCGGCGGTCGATCGCGACATCGTCCAGCTGCGGATCGCCGACAAGCTCAAGGTGGACATCACCCGCTCATCGGTGGTCGGCCTGCATGATCAGCCGTCCTCCCCCGGGACCGAGACCTAGGAGACCGCATGGACTTCGGCGACGTGCGCGTGCGCATGGCGATCACCATCGGGATGATCGCCCTGTGCATCTGGATAATCTATCCGCTGGGCCAGACGATCAACCTGGGACTCGACCTGAAGGGCGGCATCCACATGGTGATGCGCGTCCGGACCGACGAGGCCGTCAAGGCGGAGATCGACCTGACGCGCGAGCGGATGCGCTCCAGCCTGGTCGAGAAGGGTATGACGCCCGGCCAGGGAGGTGGCGAGGGACTCACCACCATCGTCTTCTCGGGCATCGACGCCGCCCGCTCGGACGAGGCCCGCACACTGCTGCGCGATCAGTACCCGCAGTTCACGATCGAGACCGCCGGGCCGGGCACGCTGCGCCTGACCCTGCGGCCGGCGGACGAATCCGCCGTCCGCGACTCCGCCGTCCGGCAGGCGCTCGAGAAGATCGACACCCGGATCAACAAGTTCGGCGTCGCCGAGCCGCTCATCCAGCGCAAGGGGGTCGGGCCGCAGGCCGACCAGATCGTCGTTCAGCTCCCCGGTGTCGAAGACCCCGAACGGGTGAAGGACCTCATCGGCTCGCCGGCGTTTCTCGAATGGAAACTGGTCAAGGTGCCGCCCGGCATCACGGCGGAGCAGTTCCGCCCGCCCGACAACGAGCAGGCCGTGGCGGCGGCCTTCGGTGGAGCCCTGCCGCCCGAGGTGATGGTCCTGCCGCAGGAGGTCGCTTCGGAGGGGCGTCGCTTCACGGTCTACTGGCCGGTCACCCGGAGCTCGCCGATCACCGGCAACGACCTGAAGAACGCCCGGCGCGATCAGGACCGCTTCGGCGGCCCGGCGGTCAATTTCCTTCTGTCCGCCGAGGCGGGTCAGCGGTTCCAGGAGCTGACGCGCGCCAACCAGGGCCAGATGCTCGCCATCGTCCTCGACAGCCGGATCATCTCGGCGCCCAGGATCAACGCGGTGATCGCCGAGCGCGGCATCATCGAGGGCGGCAACTTCACCGTCGAGAGCGCCGAGGACCTCTCGCTCAAGCTGCGCTCCGGCGCCCTGCCCGCGGGGCTCGACATCCTCGAGGAGCGCACCGTCGGGGCCTCGCTCGGCGCCGATTCGATCCGCGACGGCATCGCCGCGTCGATCATCGGCGCGATCATCGTGGTGACGTTCATGCTGGCCTATTACCGGCTCGCGGGCGTGAACGCCACGGCCGTGCTGATCGTCAACCTGCTGATCCTGCTGGCGGCGATGGCGTCGCTGCATTCGACTCTGACGCTGCCGGGGATCGCCGGCATCGCGCTGACAGTCGGCATGGCGGTCGACGCGAATGTCCTGGTATTCGAGCGCATCCGCGAGGAGATCCGTCTGGGGAGGACGATCAAGGCCGCCATCCACGCCGGATTCGACAAGGCGCTGACCACCATCATCGACAGCAACCTCACGACGCTCATCGCCGCGCTGGCGCTACTCGGCTTCGGCACCGGGCCGGTGAAGGGTTTTGCGGTGACCCTGAGCGTCGGCATCATGGCCAACCTGGTGAGCGCCGTGTTCATGTCGCGCGCCCTGTTCGACTCGCTTCTGACCGTCAACCCGCGCATGCAGCGGCTGAGCATCTGAGGGACCACATGCTGCAGGTCTTCCACCACGCGAATTTCCGGCTCATGTGGGGCGTGAAGTACGCCTTCATGGCGTTCTCCGCCGTGTGCATCGCCGTGTCGATCATCGTGATGCTCACGAAGGGGTTCAACGTCGGCATCGACTTCGCGGGCGGGACCTCGGTCCAGGTCCGCTTCGCCGACGCCCCGAGGGTGGACGAGATCCGCGCCGCCCTCGAGCGCGAAGGGCTCGGCGATGTCAGCCTGCAGCGCATCGGCGATCTCAAGGACAACGAGATCCTGGTGCGCGTCGAGCGCGGCGCCGTCCGGGAGGGCGAGGGCGAAGGCGGAGAGGTCAGCACGCGCGTCATCGAGGCGCTGCGCCGGCTGGACGGCGCGACGACGGCCGGACGGATCGATCTCAACGCCGCCACCGAGTCGGCGCTCCGCGACTGGATCGCGGCGCGGTTGCCGGCGGCCGCCGACCCCGCGACCCCGGCCCCGGACGCCGCCGTGATGGCCAGGGCGATCGTCGGGGCGCGCAACCTCCGCGGTGGCCTGTTCACCGGCGCGGCACAGATCGCCGCCATCCCCGGCGTCGACCCGGCCATCGCCGCCGCGGCGGGTGATCAGGCGGCGTTTGGCAGGGTCTCGCTGCGCGGGGTCGACTTCGTCGGGCCGACCGCCGGCAAGGAGCTGCTGACCAACACGTTCTGGGCGATTCTCTGGTCGGTGGTCGGAATCATGATCTACGTCTGGCTGCGCTTTCACCACCTGTCCTGGGGCGCGGCGGCGATCATCGCCCTCGTTCACGATGTGGTCATCGCCGCCGGGGCGATGGCGCTGACCGGGAGGGAGTTCTCGGTCACCGTGGTGGCCGCCCTCCTGACCATCCTCGGCTTCTCGATCAACGATACGATCGTCATCTTCGACCGCATCCGCGAGAACCTGCGCCTCTACCGCGACCACGACTTCGAAAAGGTGGTCAACGCCTCGGTCAACCAGACGCTCAGCCGCAGCGTTCTCACCACGTTGACGGTGTTCGTCGCGGTGTTCGCCCTGTTCCTGTACGGCGGCGAAAAGCTCAACCCGATGTCGTTCTGCCTTCTCGTCGGGGTGGTGTTCGGGAGCTATTCCTCGATCTTCGTGGCGGCGGCGCTTCTCGTCGTCGCCTACCGCTACCTCGGGCCCAAGTACGTCAAGGCGTGACGCCGCGGCCTTCGCCGCCGGCCTCGGTTGCTCCGGCGCGGCGCTGGTTGCTATACTGCGCGCTGACTGCGGCGCGCGGTAGGACGCCCCCGCGGGGCGGCCGGAGCGTCGTCGGGGCCACGGCCCAGCGGCTTCCGGCCACCGGCCCGGGGCCAGCATGATCCGCATCGAGGACATCCAGCACCAGGTCGAGTCATATCTCAAGAACCCCGACCTGGATCTCCTGCGCCGGGCATATGTCTTCTCGGCCAAGGAGCACAAGGGGCAGACCCGATCCTCGGGCGAGCCCTACCTCGTCCACCCCCTGTCGGTCGCCCACATCCTCGCCGAGCTGCGTCTCGACATGACCTGCATCGTCGCCGGGCTGCTGCACGACGTCCTCGAGGACACCCTGACCACACGCGAGGTGCTCGAGGAGCATTTCGGCAAGGACATCGCGCACGTGGTCGAGGGGCTGACGAAGATCGCCCGCATCAGCTTCAACTCGAAGGAGGCGCAGCAGGCGGAGAGCTTCCGGAAGATGATGCTGGCGATGGTGGACGACATCCGCGTCGTCCTCGTCAAGCTTGCCGACCGCTTGCACAACATGCGCACCCTCGAGCACCTGTCGCCGCGCCAGCAGGAGCGCATCGCCCGCGAGACCATGGAGATCTACGCCCCCCTGGCGCACCGCCTGGGGATGGGGCGGATCAAGAGCGAGCTCGAGGACCTGTCGCTGCGCTACCTCGACCCGGCCGGGTACGACCAGCTGGTGAGCGCGCTCGACGAGAAACGCCGGGTCACCGACGACCTGATCCGGGAGATCGAGACGACGCTGCGGACCGAGCTCGAGAAGGCCGGCATCGCCTGCACCATCGGCGGCCGCCGCAAGCACCTCTACAGCATCCACAAGAAGATGAAGCGGCAGCGCATCGACGTCAGCGAGGTCTACGACTACATCGCGTTCCGGGTCATCACCGGGAGCATCAAGGACTGCTACGGCGCCCTCGGGATCATCCACGGCCGCTGGCGCCCCATCCCGGGCCGCATCAAGGACTTCATCGCGATGCCCAAGCCCAACATGTACCAGTCGCTGCACACTTCGGTGATGAGCGACAAGGGGCAGCCGTTCGAGGTCCAGCTGCGGACGCAGGACATGAACCGGATCGCCGAGGAGGGCATCGCGGCGCACTGGAAATACAAGGAAGGCGGGGGCAGCGGCGACCAGGACGCCAACATCCAGTGGCTCCGCCAGATCATGGAATGGCAGCAGGAGCTCAAGGACCCGCACGAGTTCCTGCGCATGGTGAAGGTGGACCTGTACCCGGACGAGGTCTACTGTTTCACGCCCCAGGGCCAGGTGAGGTCGTTCCCGCGCGGCGCCTCACCGGTCGACTTCGCCTACTCGGTGCATACCGAGGTCGGGCACCACTGCGCCGGCGCGCGCATCAACGGCAAGCTCCAGCCGCTTCGCACCGAGCTCAAGAACGGTGACATCGTCGAGATCGTCACCGCCCCGAATCACCTCCCGAGCCCCGACTGGCTCGCCTTCGTCCGCACGCCGCGGGCGCGGACGAAGATCCGCCAGTGGCTCAACATCGACCGGCGCAACCGCAGCATCGATCTCGGCAAGACGGTGAGCGACCGCGAGTTCAAGCGCTACCGGTTTAACCTCAAGCCGCACATCCATGAGGGCGCCCGGCTCAAGGAGGTGCTGTCGGCGATGGGGTACCAGGGGATCGATGATTTCTACGCCGCCGTGGGCTATGGCAAGACCGCCCCCCGGTCGCTGGTGGAGCGGCTCGATCCGCAGGCCCGCCCGCACGACGCGCCGGAGGGCGCCATCGCGCATGCGGTCCGTCGCGCCCTCGGCCTGTCGGGCAAGAAAGTCACGGTCCGGGGCCTTGACGACGCCATGATCACCCTGGCCCGCTGCTGCAACCCCATCCGGGGCGAGCCGATCGTCGGCTACATCACCCGCGGTCGGGGCGTCACGGTGCACTCGGAGCGCTGCCCGAATCTCGAGAAGCTGCTCTATGATCCGGAGCGACGCATCGAGGTCGCCTGGGAAGGCGCCGACGAGTCGCAGTTCGAGGTCCGCCTGACCGTCTTCTCGGAGGACCGCCCGGGTATCCTGGCCCGGATCACCCAGGCGATTGCCGACGCCAAGTCGAACATCAAGAACGTCGAGGCGCGGACGTTCGAGGACCGGCGCGGTGAGATCACTCTGGTTCTCAACATCCGCGATGTCGAGCACCTGCACAAAATCGTCGAGCGGTTGAAGGGCATCGAGGGGGTCTACCACGTCGAGCGGCAGGTCGCCTGAGGGCGCCGCCGCCGGGAGTGTGTCCGAGTCATGGGACGGGTCGCGCGCATGGGGCTTGCGGGTCCCAGGCGAGGCGCGAGGGGGAATCGATGTGGGTGCATCGAAGACGACGAGTCACGAAGCATGGCGCCGCGAACCCGACCCATCCTATGACTCGGACACACTCCCAACAGGGGGATTCATGACCGACCGCAGGACGATCACGACCGGTCGCGCGCCGCAGGCGATCGGACCGTACAGCCAGGCGATCCGATCCGGCGACCTTCTCTTTCTGTCCGGGCAGATCCCGCTCGACCCGTCGACCGGGGAGCTGGTGCGAGGCGGCATTGAACAGGAAGTCGCCCGGGTGCTGGACAACATCGCCGCCGTACTCGAAGCGTCAGGCGCCGGCTTCGGCGATGTCGTCCGGACGACCGTGTTCATGGTCGATCTGGCGGATTTCCAGTCGATGAACGCGGTTTACGCGCGCGCCTTCGGCGAGGCGCGTCCGGCGCGATCGACCGTGCAGGTGGCCGCCCTGCCGCGCGGGGCGCGGGTCGAGATCGACGTGATCGCGAGGGTTCCGGAACGGTGAAGGGGAGAGGGCGTCGCCGCCGTCAGGACGCCGCTTTGACGACGGCCCCGGAGCGCAGGCAGCGTGTGCATACGCGCATGCGCTTGCGGGTCCGGTTCACGATGACACGCACCTTCTGAATGTTGGGGTACCACACGCGGGATGACACGTTGTGGGCATGGCTGATCTGGTTGCCGTGCACCGGCCCCTTGCCACAGACATCACACGATCGAGCCACGTGGAAACCTCCGGGAGAGGGCGTGCCTCCCTGCCGCGATTGAGTCGAAGGCCGGCACTGTAGCACAAGCCCAACCCGCCACGCAAGCCAGAGCTCCCACCTCGAATGACCACCCGCCACATAACGTAACTCATTTGAATCATTGCGGATACGCTTGCTCTCATCACGTTGCATATGCATTGTAAAAAGGCCACATCGTCATTTATGGTCATGCGACTTGCAGGAATGGAGTCGCGGAATATATTGGACATTCGTGCAAAACAGAGCGCCCCTGCGAGGGGAGCTCGGAAGAGTTTGGGCTGTGTGAGGGGAGGGACGACCGTGTTCTTCTCGAAAGCGAAAACGCTGGTGGGGCTCGACATCGGGAGCAGTTCGGTCAAGGTCGTCGAGCTCAAGGAACTGGGGAAGGGCCGGGGATTCCAGCTCCAGAACATCGCCGTGGAGCCGTTGTCGCCCGAGGCAATCGTCGACGGCGCCATCATGGACGCCGGGCTGGTGATCGAGGCCATCCAGAAGGCCTTCGGAGCCCGCAAGATGAAGGGCGCTGATGTCGCCATCGCGCTCTCGGGGCATAGCGTCATCATCAAGAAGATCTCAATCCCGGCGACCTCCGAGGAGGAGCTGGCCGAGGTCATCCCCTGGGAGGCCGAGCAGTACATCCCGTTCGACGTCGAGGACGTCAACCTCGCCTACCAGGTGCTCAAAGGCGGCGGCGGCGACGGCAACATGGATGTCCTGCTGGTGGCCGCGAAGAAGGACAAGATCCACGACTACACCTCGGTCGTGACCCAGGCGGGACGCAACCCGTTGCTGGTCGACGTGGATGTCTTCGCGCTGCAGAACTGCTACGAGATGAACTACGACACGGATCCCTCGGAGGGGCTGGCGCTGGTGAACGTCGGGGCGTCGACCACGAACGTCTCCATCGTCAAGGGCGCCACCTCGATCTTCTGGCGCGACATCTCGGTGGGCGGCAACCACTACAACGACGCGCTGCGCAAGGAGTTGAACGTCAGCTTCGAGCAGGCGGAGCTGCTCAAGCGCGGTCAGGAGGTCGAGGGGGTCGCCACCGATCGCGTGCCCTCGATCCTGGCCTCGGTGAACGACTTCATCGGCGCCGAGATCCAGAAGACCATCGACTTCTTCAAGAACACGACGCCGGGCGAGAGCATCGGCCGGATCGTGCTCGCGGGCGGCTCGGCGCGGGTCACAAACCTCCGCGAGTCGCTCGCCGACCGGTTCGGGATTCAGGTGGAGCCGCTCAACCCGTTCAACCGGGTGCAGGTCGGCAAGGGGATCTCCCCCGAGACGCTGGATGAGCTCAGCCCCAGCGTGTCGATCGCCGTCGGGCTGGCCTCCCGCCGGATCGGAGACAACCGATGATCAAGATCAACCTCATAGCGGAAGCGCAGAAATCCAAAGGGCGCGAGCGGTCGGCCGTCCGGATCCAGGGGACCGGCGCCCTGGGCCAGAACATCCTGATGGTGGGTGTGGTCGTCCTGGCCGCCCTGGTGGTCGGCTGGCGCTGGTATGGCCTGGCCACCGAGCATCGCGGACTGGTGGCGGAAATCGCCCGCGCCGAGCAGGAGAAGGAGCGCCTGCAGGCCATCATCAAGAAGGGCGAGGACTACAAGGCCAAGAAGGACCTGCTGCAACGCAAGATCGCCCTGGTGTCGCAACTCAAGCGCAACCAGAGCGGCCCGGTCCACCTCCTCGACGAGGTCAGCAAGCAGCTCCCGGACTTCCTCTGGCTCGACAACATGACCGAGTCGGGCTGGAGCGTGCAGATCCAGGGCAAGGCCACGACTTACAACGCGGTCTCCAACTTCTACAACAACCTGACCGGCTCGCGCTACTTCGAGAATGTGGTGCTGGGGCCGATCACGGCGATCCCGCAGGGCGTCACGTTCTCGATGTCCTGCCAGTTCATCCCGCAGCCCGCGACGCCCGGGGCCGAAACCCCGGCGGAGACTCCGGCCGCGGGCGATGCCGCGGCGGCCGCCGGGCCGTCGGGAACGTAGGGGGAGGGGCGAGCGATGGACTTCAAGAAGCTTCCGTTCTGGGGCCAGTTCGCGGTCGTCGGCATCATGGCCGGCGTGCTCGTCGCCGTGGCCTTCACCGCCTATCCGAACTTCAACGTCATGGCCAAGAGGAACGCCGGCGAGCGCTCCCGTCTCGAGGGGCTGCAGGCCGAGATTCGCAAAGGCCAGGCCATCGAGGCCAAGCTGCCGGAGTTCGAGAAGGAGATCGAGAACCTCCAGGTCAAGCTCAGTGACCTCCTCGCCATCCTGCCGACCACGCCGGAGACGGGCGAGCTGCTGAAGTGGGTCAAGAACCTCGCCGACCAGTCGAACCTCGAGCTCCGCAAGTTCAATCCGCAGACGCTGCGGGCGGTCGAGTTCTACAAGGAATTCCCGATCCAGATGGAGATCGAGGGCGACTATCACGACCTCGGCGTGTTCTTCGACCGCATCAGCAAGTACTCGCGCATCATCAACGTGAGCAATGTCGTGATCGGCGCGCGGTCGCAGAGCAAGGGATCGATCAACTCGAACTTCACGGCAACGACGTTCGTCTACGACGACAAGGCAGCGCAGCAGGAGGAGGGAGGTCAGCAGCCATGAAACACGGAGCGCGTCAGGCCCTGGTCCTCGCGGTCGCCGCGGCCGCCTGGCTCGCCGGCGCGGGGGACCTCCGGGCGGCCGAGGAACCGGCCCCGGCCCCAGCCCCAGCCCCGGCCACTCCGGATCGGGACGCCATTCCGACGGCCGGGCCGGAGATCAAGCAGGCCGGCGAGACGATCAACCGCATCATGGAGGACAACGAGGCGATGCTCGCCGGCCGCGGTTTCAGCTACGACCCGGCGGGCCGCCGCGATCCGTTCCGCTCCCTCGTGGACGCCCTGAACGCGATCTCGAAGGGGCCGCGCCCGCGCGGCATCGCGGGGATGCTCATCTCCGAGGTCGACCTGGTCGGCATCGTGCAGAAGGGCCGCGACTCCCTGGCCTTCTTCAACGGCAGCGACAACAAAGGCTACTTCCTGAAGGTCGGAGACAGTCTGTACGACGGCAAGATCATCAAGATCGATCGGGGCACGGGCATGGTGATGTTCCGGCAGGACGTGAACGACCCAAGGAGCATCAAGCCCTACCGGGATGTCACAAAGCGGCTGGCGTCAGCGGAGGAGGAGAATCTATGAGGCTCGGCAAGCTCGCGATTCTGTTCGCAATCGCCGCGGCCGCCCTGAATTGCTCGGGCAACCCGCCCGTGAGCGAGCCGGGGCAGGCCGCGCTGGATGTGCCGGCGTCGGTGGTGGTCAGTTCGATCGACCACACCGCCACACCGTCGGGCACGCAGGTGGTGCTGCGCGGAAACTACCCGTTCAGCTTCACCACCTATCAGCCCGATGAGCACACCCTGGTGGTGGAGCTCCTCGAGGTGCGCGCCCAGGGTGTTGCCGAGGAGGTCCGACTCGACACGCCTCAGGTCGAAGGGGTCGCCGTCACCAATGTGCAGGGTGTCGACGGCGGCACCATCGCCAAGTTCGAGTTCCGCAACATCCTGGCGGCGCGGCACGCCGTCCGCCTGGAAGGCAGCGACCTTGTGATCGACTTCCCGACCCTGAGCGACGCGGAGAATCTCCCCGAGGCGCCGCTGGTCGCCGCGACCGGCACCGCCGACGCGGCGCAGGGCGGGGCCTCGACAGCCGACGCCACGGACGCGCCGATGGCGGCGGAAGCCGCGCCCGTCATGGCTCCGGCCGAAACGCCGGCGCTGCAGCCGCTCGAACAGCCACTCGCCGCGGAAAAGCCGGCGGCCCCCGAGCCGCAGACCTCCGCGCCGCCGATCCCCGATGTGATGCGCGGTCCGGTTCCCGAGGGTCAGCCCGCCGGCACGCTGGTGGAAGTCGTCGCCACCGGCGGCGACGCCCCGAGGGTCACGCTGCGCGCCGACGGCGCGCTGCGCGAGGAGCACTTCGAGCTGGCGAACCCGCCCCGCCTGGTCGTCGACCTGGTGGGCGTGCGGGATCGCACCGCCCAGAAGAGCCTGGCGATCGATTCGAGCGTGCTGTCGCGCGTCCGGGTCGCCCAGTTCGCCAGCAAGCCGCAGCCGGTCGCCCGCGTCGTTTTCGACCTCGCGGCCCCCAGGGCCTACGGGATCGAGCCGTCGGCGGACGGCCTGGTCGTCGAGTTCTCCGCCGAGGCGGCCGAGCGCGCCGCCGCGCGCAGCCCGCAGGCGGCCATCGCAACGCCGCTCGCGGCCGAGAAGCCCGACATGCCCGAGCCCATGCCCGAGCCCATGCCGGCGCCGATGAACAACGACCCCGCCGCCCCGGCACCGCTGCCGGCGGAGGCCGCGTCAGTCGATCCCACCGCCGACGTCCCGAGCGAGAAGCTGGAGTCCAACCCGCTCATGGCGCAGGGTGACGTGAAGGTCGAGCCGAAGCCCAAGGAGGTCGCCTTCAAGCCGGCCCACAAGCGTCCTTCGGGCGACGTGGTGCTGGCGATGGGGCAGCGGCCGGACACCCGGGTGGTCACCAACACCGGCCCGCGGTACACCGGCAAGCGGATTTCGCTCAACTTCAAGGACGCCGACCTCAAGGACGTGTTCCGGCTGTTCCACGAGATCACCGGCTTCAACATCGTCCTCGACCCGACCGTCGCGGGCAGCCTGACCATCGTGCTCGAGAACGTGCCCGAGGATCAGGCGCTCGACATCATCCTGAAGAACAACGGGCTCGACAAGGTGTTCGAGAACAACGTCATCCGCATCGCCAGCACGCAGAAGCTGGCCTCGGAGGCGGCGTCCCGCAAGTCCCTGATCGAGGCGCAGGAGCTGGAGCAGGAGCCGGTGACCTTCACGCGCAAGCTGTCGTACGCGAAGGCCAAGGACGCGGTCGCGATCATCAAGAAAGTCATGTCGAAGCGCGGCGACGTCATCATGGATGATCGCACCAACACGCTGATCATCACCGACCTGGCCAGCCGCCAGGAGCCGATCTCGCGGCTGATCGACAACCTCGACGAGCAGACCCCTCAAGTGGTGATCGAGGCGCGCATCGTCGAGACCGACCGCGAGTTCGAACGCGACCTCGGGATCACCTGGGGTGTGAGAGGGACGGCCAGCACGGCCAACGGCACGCAGACCGGGTGGGCCTTCCCGCACACCGGCTCGGTCGGCTACGACGTGAACCTGCCGTCGCCGGCGACCGCCGGACGGCTCGGGATCTCGTTCGGCAACGTCCTCGATTCGTTCACCCTCGACGCGACGCTCGACGCCTTCGAGCTCAACGGCGACGTCAAGGTCCTGTCGTCACCGCGCATCGCGACGCAGAACAACCAGAAGGCGACCATCGAGCAGGGCACGCAGATCCCGGTCGTCAGCACCACCGCGACCCAGATCAATGTCGAGTTCATCTCGGCGTCGCTCAAGCTCGAGGTCACCCCGCAAATCACCCGCGAGGGCACGGTCATCATGGATCTCAAGGTGGACAACTCGTCGCCCGACTTCGTCAACCGCGTCGGCGACGTTCCGCCGATCCTGACCGAGCGCGCCCAGACCCAGGTTCTGGTGGCCGACGGCGGCACCGCCGTCATCGGCGGTATCTTCAAGCTGAACGACTCGGTCACGCAAGCCGGAGTGCCGGGTCTCTCCAAGATCCCCGGCCTCGGCTGGCTGTTCCGCAGCAAGTCGATCAACCGCAAGAACACCGAACTCTTGATCTTCGTGACGCCGCGCATCACCAAGAAGGCGGGCTCCCAGGAGGACAATCTATGAGCCGCACCCTGCACCTAAGGCAACTTGCCGGGCTGGCGGCCCTTGCGCTGGTACTGGCCGTCGCGCCCGCGTGCAACGACCATGACGACCCGGGCCAGGCGGAGTCGGTAGTCCTGGTGACCGGGGTCTCCACGGCGGGGCTGAGCAGCGCCGCGCTGGTCGACACCACCGCCACACTCGTCTACACCGTGAACCCGCGGACGGCGACCGCCACCGGCTTCTACAACTCGATCACCCTGACCAGTTACACGGTCAGGTTCTCGGCGGCGCCCCCGGCGGCGGGGAGCGGGACAATCTCGACCGCCTACTGCCCGGCGGGCGGCTCGTGCAGCGTGGTCCTCGTCCTGGTCCCGAATGGCAGCAAGCCCGCGGCCGGAACGATGGTGGTCGCGAGCATCGACATCGAGGGCCGGGACACCAACGGCAACCCGGTCAACTTCTCGGCGACCGTCCCGCTCACCTTCGTGCCCTAGGCGGGACAGGGAATCGGCTTCGACGACGCCCCCGGGGTCACCCCCGGGGGCGTCTTTTTTTGACAAGCCTTTCGGGCATCTTCTATAATCCCGGCCGTCGCACCGGGTGATGTCGCTTTCTCCCGCTCTTTCAATCACTTATGCGGGAGCGCCAGGCATGTCCCACAGCCGCGTCGACGGCGGTCCACCGGGGGAGAGAATGCCCAAGGACCCGAGAGCCTTCCTGCAACTCGCCGAGCAGCACCGCCGGAACGGCCGCCTCAAGGAGGCCATCGCCGTCTGCCTCGAAGGGCTCGGCCGCCACCCGAGCCTCGATGCGGCGCGCATCACGCTTGGCCGGGCGTACCTCGAATCGGACCAGCCCGAGATCGCCCGCGGCACCCTCGAGGAGGTTTTCGGTCGCCTGCCGGAGCACCACCTGGCCGGGAAGCTCCTCGCCGAGGCCCAGCAGCGCCTGGGAGACCTGGCCGCGGCGGAGGCGACCTGCCGGAGCCTCCTGGGTCACTACCCCCGCGATCGCGAGATCGAGGCGCTTCTCGAATCGGTGACGCACCGGGATGCGCCCGCCGGTCCTGCCGCCGCCGGTCCTGCCGCCGGCCCCGCCCTCGGCTCCGCCGCCGCGCCATCCGCGGCCGATCCCGAACCGGAATACACGCCCGAGGACGTGGAGCTGAAGTCGACGACCGGACCGACGGCGGTGCACCCTGCAATGACGGCGCCCGCCGCGAGCCGGTCGCCCGCGGGCGACGCCCTTCAGACCAGCACCCTCGCTGACCTCTACCTGCGCCAGGGTCTGGTGGACCGCGCGATCGAGGTGTATCGGGCGATGCTCCGGGTCGATCCCGGGAATCAGCGGGCGCGGCAGCGTCTGGCGGAGATCGAGTCGGGCGGGGCACCGGCGGCGCCCGCCGTCATGAACGCGGCCGCGTCCACGGCCGCATCCCCGAACGACGCCCGCCGGCAGGCGACGGCGAGGCTCGAGGAATGGCTCGACACCATCCGTCGCGCGTCGACGGGGAAGACGGCGTGATGAGGCCTGTTCTTGACGCGGTGCTCGACCGGCTGCCGGGCGCTCTCGGCGCCGCCGTTGTCGGCCCGGATGGCATCCCGGTCGAGATGGCGGTCCGCGATCCCGGCCTCAATCTCGAATGGACGGCCGCCGCGGGCATCGATCTCGTGCGCCGGACGGTGGCGGGAACACCCGAGGGTCTCGGCGCGCCGCCGGACGAGATCACCATCGCCGGGGGCGCCCGGCTCACCATCCTCAGGTCGGTCGGGGCCGGATATTTCTTCTGCCTCGTGACCGGGCCGGAGGCGATCGCCGGCCAGGCCCGGTACGAGGCCTGGCGTGCCGGCCTGCAGCTGCGCGAAGTCATCGGCTGAGGCGGATCGGGAGACCTGATGATCCTGGACGACGAGATCAAGGAGTTGATGGAGTACCTCGAGAACAGCAGCTTCGTCGAATTCGAGATCGAGCGCGAAGGGGTGAAGCTGAAGCTGGTCCGCCGCCCGCCCTATGCGGTCGACCCGGCCCCGGCGCCGGTCGCCGTGGTCGCGGCGGCGCCGATCGCGGCTGCGGCCCCGGCTGCGGCTCCCGCGCCGGCGGCGGAATCGCCCGACCTGCACCTCGTGAGGTCGCCGATCGTCGGCACCTTCTACCGCGCCAGCGCCCCGGACGCCAAGCCGTTCGCCAATCCCGGCGACCGGGTGGCGAAGGGGCAGGTGATGTGCATCGTCGAGGCGATGAAGCTGATGAACGAGATCGAGGCCGACTGCGACGGCGAGGTCCTCGAGATCCTGGTTTCGAACGGGCAGCCGGTCGAGTACGGCGAGCCCCTCTTCAAGATCCGGGTGAGCGGGACCCGGCCCGCCGTCTGAGCGCCGGCCGGCCATGTTCAGGAAGATCCTCATCGCCAACCGGGGCGAGATCGCGCTGCGGATCATCTGGGCCTGCCGCGAGCTCGGCATCAAGACCGTCGCCATCTACTCGACCGCCGACCGCGACTCCCTGCACGTGCGGTTCGCCGATGAAGATGTCTGCATCGGCCCGCCGCGCAACACCGATTCGTACCTGAAGATCGGCGCGGTGATCGCCGCCGCCGAGATCACCGACGCCGACGCCATCCATCCCGGCTACGGCTTCCTCGCCGAGTCGGCGCACTTCGCCGAGGTGTGCGAGGCGTGCAAGATCCGTTTCATCGGCCCGAGCCCGAACGTCATCCGGCTGATGGGTGACAAGGCCAAGGCGCGCGAGTCGGCGGTCGCGGCCGGCGTGCCGGTGCTCCCCGGGAGCAAGGGTCCGGTGCAGTCCGACCCGGAGGCGCAGCGGGTGGCCGGTCGCATCGGCTACCCGGTCATCGTGAAAGCGAGCGCCGGCGGCGGCGGCCGCGGCATGCGCATCGTCAACGGCGCCGACCAGCTGGCCGCGGCCTTGAGCGCCGCCCGCACCGAGGCGCAGGCGGCCTTCGGCGTGCCCGACGTCTACATCGAGAAGTACCTGCGCAACCCGCGCCACATCGAGTTCCAGGTGCTCGGCGACTCGTTCGGCAACGTCGTGCACCTGGGGGAACGCGAGTGCTCGATCCAGCGCCGGCACCAGAAGATCCTCGAGGAATCACCGTCGACGGCGCTGCATCCGAAGCTGCGGCGGCGCATGGCCGATGCGGCCATGAAGCTGGCGCGATCGGTCGGCTACCAGAACGCCGGGACGATCGAGTTCCTCCTCGACGAGGAGGGGCGCTTCCACTTCATGGAGATGAACACCCGGATCCAGGTCGAACACCCGGTCACCGAGATGGTCACCGGCATCGACCTCATCAAGGAGCAGATCAAGATCGCCGCCGGCGAATCGCTCGGCTTCCGCCAGGAGGACATCGTCCACACCGGCCACTCGATCGAATGCCGCATCAATGCCGAGGACCCGGAGACCTTCGTGCCGTCGCCCGGCCTCATCACGACCTTCCACCTGCCCGGCGGACCCGGTGTGCGGGTGGACACCGCGGCGCACCCCGAATGCCGCATCCCGCCGTACTACGATTCGATGATCGCCAAGCTGATCACGCGCGGCAACAACCGCATGGAGGCGATCTCGCGCATGCGACGCTCGCTCGAAGTGATGGTGGTCGAGGGGATCAGGACGAACGTCACCCTGCACCGCCGCATCATCAACGACCCCGACTTCATCCGCGGCAACCTCGACACCGGCTATCTCGATCGACTGCTGGAGCGCAAAGGGGATGCGGCCGCGGCCTCCTAGTGTGTCCGAGTCATGGCATGGGTCGCGCGCATGGGGCTTGCGGATCCGAGGCGAGGCGCGAGGAGGAATCCATGTGGGAAACATGTGACCGGAACTTCCATGCGCCCTTCGGGTTCGCGGCGGCGCGGGACCGTCTGCGTCGTTGCCGCGCCTCGGCGATGTCCCGCATCGCATTCGTCGCGGCGCCTCGCATACGGCCTCGCGGCGCCGCGAACGCGACCCATGCCAATACCCGGACACACTCCTAGACGCGGCGCGCGCGGCGGCATGGCCGAGGGGCGGGACACCGTCTTCCTGGTGGGCTTCATGGGGGCCGGCAAATCCACGGTCGGCCGGGCCCTCGCCGATCTCCTCGGCCGCGTCTTCGTCGACCTCGACGAACGCATCGTCGCACTCGAAGGCCGGCCGATCGTCGCCATCCTCGAGGAATCGGGGGAGCGCTATTTCCGCGAGCGCGAGCGCGCCATCCTGGCGGGGCTCGAGCGGCGGCCGCCGCCGGTCGTGGCATGCGGCGGCGGAACGTACGCCCACGGGCCTTCGCGCCGGGTCATCGATGCCGCCGGCGTTGCCGTCTGGCTGCAGGTGCCCCTCGAGGCGGCCCTGGCGCGTTGCGGCGCCGGCGCCGACCGGCCGCTGCTGCGCGGTCCCGAGCAGGCGCGCGCCCTGTACCACGCGCGCCTGCCCTCGTATCGCTCGGCCCCCCTGCATGTCGATGTCGAAGGCCTGACGCCCGAAGAGGCGGCGGAGCGGATCGCCGCGCTTCTCTGAGCAGGGCTGGCCCGGCGGCCCGCCACCGCCTATCTTGCGCTGGGGGCGCCTGCGGCGCCCCCGGGAGGCTCGCGTGGTGCGGATCTACGACAACGACAACGAGACTGAGATCGGGACGATCACCGAGGCGCAGCTCGATCGGATTCAGGAAGAGTTGATCGAAGAGAGCATCGATGCGTACACGTTCGACGTCTCGGGCGCCGCCATTGATAGCCTGGAGATGAACGGCGGCGACCAGACCCTCATCGCCATGCTGCGCCGGGCTCTCGGCGCGCGATCGTCGATGGAGCTGCGTTTCGACCTGGATTGAGAGCGTCAGCCGGCCCACCACCACGCCGCATACAGCGCCATCAGGAAGCCGCCGAGCGGGAGCATCCCGCCGAGAAGTGCCGCGAACCGGCGTTCCGATCGACCCGACCACAGGCCGGCGAGCGCGAACGCCGGGTAGATCGAAGCCGCGAAGCGCGTGAACGACCACAGGGTCGAGCCGAGCGGCAGGAGGATCGCGGCGCTCGCCCAGAGCGCCTCGCCCTTGCGAAGGCGGCGCCACATCCAGGGAATCAGCAGGACGAAGATCACGGCGCAGGCGAAGTCGAGCGTCGAATGGTGCGCCCCGTGCACCTCGGGGCGCTCGAAGTAGCGCACGAAGGCGCGCCACGGTCCGCCGGTCGGCCCGCGCCAGCGCTCCTGGCGTTCCAGGAAGGGCGCCACTCTCCCGTAGACCGCGTGGCACCATCCCATCCAGCATCCCATCGCCGCCGCGGTCGGCGCCAGCGCCAGCGCGAGCCCTCCCCATCGCCCGAAACGCCGCCGCCCACCCCGCTCGGTGGCCGGGCCGGCGGCGGCCGTGCCGTGGACCGCGCCGCCGTGGAGCGCCGCGCCCGCGCCGATTTCCCAGGCCACGGGCAGGATCGCCAGGATGCCGGTCGGCTTGGCGAGGGCGCACAAGGCCGCCGCGAGTCCGGCGGCGAACGGGCGGCCGTCGCGGGCCAGGCGGACCGCGCCGACCAGCGTCGCCAGCATGAGTGACTCGGCGTACACCGCCGACAGGAAGAACGACGACGGGAACGCCAGCAGGATCCAGACGGTCCTGTCGGCTGCGGTGTCGCCATGGTCGCGTGCGACCAGACCCCTCAGGCCCGCGAGCCCCAGGAGCAGCGCCAGGTTCGAAACCAGCACGCCGGCCGCGAGCAGTGGCAGCCCGGTGAGCGCGACGGCGCGGATGAGCAGGGGATAGAGCGGGAAGAAGCCGGTGTCGTCGCCGCGCCGGTAGGCCACACCGCGGCCGAGGAAGGCGTCGTCGTCGCCATAGCCGCTCTCGGCGATCAGCAGATACCACTCGGCATCCCAGCGGGCCCAGATCTCGAGCGCCGCCGGGCCCGGCGCGTGCCGCACCAGGTTGCCCTTCTGCAGGGTCAGCCCCGAGGACAGCAGATACACCGCCATGAGGCCCGCGGCAAGAAGCCCCAGGCGCGTGACCACGAACGGGACGAGGACGCGGCGCAGGTCGCGGATCATCAGGGGCCCGTCGTCGCTCGTGCAACCCGCCTCTCCGGAAGCCGTGCCCGGGCGGCGCGACCGATCGCCGCGAAAGTGACGGCGACCGCGGGGGCGGCGAACGCCACCGCCGGCATGAGGAAGCGATTGCCGTAATGGCTCTTGTCCCAGTCGCGATAGGCGCACAGCGCCGTGAAGAGGATCGCCGCCGATCCCAGCAGCCAGGCGGCCTCGGCGGGTCGCCGGCGCAGCAGCACGAGGGCGCCGGGCAGCGCCAGCAACAGGGCCGGAGCGGTGGCCAGCAGGCCATGGCGCGCATCGAGAAGCTGTCCCGCGGCGCCCGCGAGGGGATCGTTGTCGAACATGGAGCGATGGCTGGTGAGGGTCGCCGCGCCGCCGGCCACCGCGATGTTGCGGTCGTAGGCGGTCACGAAGGGCGAACCGAACAGGGCGAGATTCAGCAGCAGGAAGGCCGCCGCCGGCACCAGGCCCCCGAGGACCAGCCGCGCCGCGCCCCGGAGCCGTCCGCGGGCCAGGGCGAACGCGAGGGCCGCGGGAACGAACGTGACGAGGAGCGGCTTTGCCATGACCATCGCCCCCAGCAGCAGGCCACCGGCCGCCATCCTGCCCTCCATGATCGCCAGCGCCGCCAGGGTCGCCAGGAGCGCCGCCAGCAGATCGGGCGAGAGATTGTAGGCGTACTCGCGCATGAAGGTCCCGAGTAGTAGCGTTCCCACCGCGAGCGCCGCGGCGGGGGCGGGGGCGAAGCGCCGCGCCAGGCGGAACATCGCGCCGGCGAGCACCGCCAGCTGCACGAGGTTGAAGACCAGAAGCCCGGGCATGCCGAAAAGGCCGAGCAGCGGAAGCCCGAGAACGGCGAGCAGGATCGGGTGTTTCGGGTACCACTGCCCCCCGGCGCCGAGGGCGATCTGCGACCCGTGCACAACAACGCCGCCGGCGAGCTGGTTGTGCAGGTCGAGGTCGCCGTCGTGGAGGAGCGAGACGGCGGTCGCGGCGTAGTAGGGGCCGTCGCCGACGAGATAGGTGAGGGGCTCGTAGCGGGCCAGCGCCGCAGCTCCGAAAGCCAGGAAGGTGGCCGATGCGACCAGCAGGGTCCAGGGTCGGTCACCCGGCACCCCGACGCCTGCGGGGATGCGCTTCGCGAGCCTCCATCGCCCCATGGCAGCGTCCCCCAAGCCCGTCATACTGCTCTTATCATGCGCAAATCCAGCGGTTTGCCATGCGAATGTAGAGCTGAAATTAATGCATGTCAAAGATGTAAGAAGAACTATACGAATTTTGACTACCGCCTTGACAAAAATTGTTCGGGTCGCCACATTGCCTGTCGGACTCGATGCGCGGGCTCCCCGCCCAAGGCGGGGGCGCCCGCCCGTCTGAACGGGGAGCGTGATGGCGGTCAAGCTCGGAGAGATGCTCATCAAGGCGGGGCTCCTGACCCCACAGCGTCTCCAGGAAGCGCTCGATTATCAGAAGGCCAACGGCGGCAAGCTCGGCCTTAACCTCGTCAAGCTCGGGCACGTCAAGGAAGAGGCCCTCACCCAGGTCCTCGCGCAGCAGTACGGCGTGCCGGCGATGTACCTCTCGAAGGTCGACATCGACGACAGCATCGTCAAGCTGATCCCGAGCGAGGTGGCGCAGAAGTACCTGATCATGCCCGTCGGCCGCACCGGGGCGACCCTCACCCTCGCCATGGTCGACCCGACCAACGTGTTCGCCATGGACGACATCAAGTTCATGACCGGCTACAACGTCGAGCCGGTGGTGGCGTCCGAGGTATCGATCAAGGAGGCGATCGACCGCTACTACGGATCGATCCATGCCCTCGAACTCAAGAAGGTCATGGATGAGATGGCCCACGAGGAGGAGCAGAACCTCGAGGTTCTCGAGGAGGAGGAGGATGTCGACCTCGCGAAGCTGGAGGCCTCGTCCGAGGAGGCCCCGGTCGTCCGCCTGGTCAACCTCATCCTCACCGACTCCATCAAGCGCGGCGCGTCGGACATCCACATCGAGCCGTACGAGAAGGACTTCCGGGTCCGCTTCCGCATCGACGGCGTGCTCTACGAGATCATGCAGCCGCCCATGAAGCTGCGCGACGCGATCACCTCGCGTCTCAAGATCATGGCGAAGCTCGACATCTCCGAGAAGCGCCTGCCGCAGGACGGCCGGATCAAGATCAAGATCAAGCTGCAGGGCAAGAACCGGGAGATGGACTATCGCGTCTCGGTTCTGCCCACGCTCTTCGGCGAGAAGATTGTCCTCCGGCTCCTCGACAAGGAAAACCTCATGCTCGACATGACCCGGCTCGGCTTCGAGCAGGAGTCGCTGACCCGGTTCGAGAAGGCGATCTTCAAGCCGTACGGGATGGTCCTGGTCACCGGGCCCACCGGGTCGGGCAAGACCAACACCCTGTACTCGTCGATCAGCCGGGTCAACACCCCCGAGACCAACATCATAACGGCCGAGGATCCGGTCGAGTTCAACCTGCACGGCATCAACCAGGTGCAGATGAAGGAGTCGATCGGGCTGAACTTCGCGGCGGCGCTGCGCTCATTCCTGCGCCAGGACCCGAACATCATCCTGGTCGGGGAGATCCGCGACTTCGAGACCGCCGAGATCGCCGTCAAGGCATCGCTCACCGGCCACCTCGTGCTGTCCACGCTGCACACCAACGACGCGCCGTCGACCATCAGCCGGCTCATGAACATGGGGATCGAGCCGTACCTGGTGGCGACGTCCGTGCATCTGATCTGCGCCCAGCGGCTCGTGCGGCGGCTGTGCAAGGACTGCAAGGAGGAGGTGCCGATGCCGGCGCAGGCGCTGGTCGACATCGGCTTCGCGCCGTCGGAGGCCCCGAGCATCAAGATCTACAAGGGCCGCGGCTGCCCGAACTGCAACAACACCGGCTACAAGGGCCGGGTCGGGCTGTACGAGGTGATGGAGATCACCGACGGCATGCGCGAGATGATCCTGACCGGCGCGTCGGCGATCGAGCTGAAGAACAAGGCGATGGAGGAAGGGATGATCACCCTCCGCGGCTCGGGTCTGCGCAAGCTCAAGGCGGGCCAGACCACCGTCGAGGAGGTCGTTCGCGAAACGGTGCTCTAGGAGGGATCCCATGGCGGTCACGCTGCACCAGCTTCTCAAGACGCTCGTCGAGCAGGGGGGAACGGACCTGCATGTCACGACCAACTCCCCGCCGCAGATCCGCGTCGACGGAAACCTCGTCCCGATGCAGCTGCCGCCGCTGACGGCGCCGGAGACCAAGGCGCTCGCCTACAGCGTCCTCACCGACCAGCAGAAGCACCGGTTCGAGGAGAACCTCGAGCTCGACTTCTCGTTTGGTGTGCGCGGTCTGGCGCGCTTCCGCGCCAACATCTTCAGCCAGAGGGGCGCCGTGGCCGCGGCGTTCCGCACCATCCCGTGGGAGGTGAAGTCGTTCCACGAGCTCGGCCTGCCGGAGGTGGTCTCGGGACTGTGCGAGAAGCCGCGCGGCCTGATCCTCGTGACCGGGCCGACCGGCTCGGGCAAGTCGACGACGCTGGCGGCGATGATCGACAAGATCAACAACGAGGACAAGGGCCACATCGTCACCATCGAGGACCCGGTCGAATACCTGCACGGCCACAAGTCGTGCATCGTCAACCAGCGCGAGCTGTTCGCCGATACGCACTCCTTCAGCAACGCGCTCAAGTCGGTGCTGCGCCAGGACCCCGACGTTGTGCTCATCGGCGAGATGCGCGACCTCGAGACGATCGAGGCGGCGCTGCGGATCGCCGAAACCGGACACCTGACCTTCGCCACCCTGCACACCAATTCGGCCGCGCAGACGATCAACCGCATCATCGACGTCTTCCCGGCGCATCAGCAGTCGCAGATCCGCGCGCAGCTGTCGTTCGTGCTCGAGGGGATCATGTGCCAGACCCTGCTCCCGAAGGCCTCGGGCAAGGGCCGCGCCCTGGCGATGGAGATCCTGATCCCGAACTCGGCGATCCGGAACCTCATCCGCGAGGACAAGATCCACCAGATCTACTCGATGATGCAGACCGGCCAGGCGCAGTTCGGCATGCAGACATTCAATCAGTCGCTGGCGAGCCTGTATTTCAAGAAGCATCTCGCGCTGACCACCGCGTTGTCGCACAGCAGCAACCCGGACGAGCTGCAGGAGATGATCAACAGGGGCTCGGGTCTGATCAACCAGCCGACCGCGGCGGGCAGCATGGCCGCGCGAAACATGAGGAAGTAGGACGCCGGAGGGGACCATGGCCGTTTATACCTGGAAGGGCAGGAACAAGATGGGCAAGATGCAGGAGGGGACCGTCTCCGCGGACAACAAGGACGCGGTGATCGCCCTCCTCCGGCGCCAGCAGATCATGGTGTCGGCGGTGACCGAGAAGGGGAAGGAGCTCGCCATCCCGAAGTTCGGCGGCGGGGTGAAGCAGAAGGAGATCGCCATCTTCACCCGGCAGTTCTCGGTCATGATCGACGCCGGTCTGCCCCTCGTGCAGTGCCTGGAGATCCTCGGCGGCCAGCAGAAGAACCGGGTCTTCCAGAAGGTTCTTTTCCAGGTCCGCCAGGACGTCGAGAGCGGCGCAACCCTCGCCGACTCGCTGCGCAAGCACCCCAAAGTATTCAACGACCTGTTCGCCAACATGATCGCCGCCGGCGAGTCCGGCGGTATTCTCGACACCATCCTGCAGCGCCTGTCGACCTACATCGAGAAGCGGGTCAAGCTGCAGGGAGCCGTGCGCTCGGCGATGATCTACCCGACCGCCGTCATCACCATCGCCATCGGCGTCGTGGTCATCATCCTCTGGAAGGTCATCCCGACCTTCGCCATGCTGTTCCAGGGCCTCGGCGCCACCCTGCCGCTGCCGACCCGGATCACCATCGCGGTCAGCAACTTCCTCGGCCGCTTCATGCCGGTGATCGTGCTGGCGCTCGGCGCCATGGCGTTCTTCCTGCACCGCTACTATCAGACCCACAAGGGCAAGCGGCAGATCGACGCCTTCATCCTCAAGATGCCGGTGATGGGCGACCTGATGCGCAAGATCGCCGTGGCGCGCTTCTGTCGCACGCTGGGCACCCTGATCACCTCGGGCGTGCCGATCCTCGAGGGCCTCGAGATCACCGCCCGCACGGCGGGCAACAGCATCATCGAGGACGCCATCATGGCGACGCGCAAGAGCATCGAGGAGGGCAAGACGATCGCCGGGCCGCTGGAGGAAACCCAGGTGTTCCCGTCGATGGTGGTGCAGATGATCAGCGTCGGCGAGCAGACCGGCGCGCTCGATGCGATGCTCTCCAAGATCGCGGACTTCTACGAGGACGAGGTCGACGAGGCGGTGGCGAATCTCATGGCGCTCCTGGAGCCGATCATGATCCTCTTCCTCGGCGTGATGATCGGCGGCATCGTCATCTCCATGTACATGCCGATGTTCAGCCTGATCGGCAAGATCGCCTAGGTCGCATGGATGCCCGCGCGCGATCAGGAGCTGGGCCGGAGGCTCCAGTGGCTCATGACGTTCAGGGTCGTCGTCACGACGACCCTGCTCGTCAGCTCCTTCGTCATCGAGCTGCTGTACCGGCCGCTCCTGCCCCTGAAGCCGCTCTACATCCTGGCGAGCTCGGCCTATCTCCTGACGCTGCTGTACGCCGCCGCCCTGCGGTCGGGCCGGGCGCCGGTGGTGCAGGCCTACGCCCAGGTGATGGGCGACGCGGCCATCGTGACCGGCTTCGTCTTTCTCACCGGCGGTGTGCAGAGCCCGTTCTCGTTCCTGTATCTGCCGGGAATCGTCGCGGGCTGCATCCTGTTGATGCGCCGCGGCGGATTCATGGTCGCCCTCGGATCGTGGTTCCTGTACGCGGGGCTCGTCGTGCTGATGCAGCGGGGTTTCTTCCCCGCGGCGCCTCGCGCCCTGTTCCCGGACGAGCCGGTCCCGGCGGTGCGGGCGGTCTACGCGCTCCTGGCGCACCTGGTGTCGTTCCTGGCGCTGGCCTACCTGGCGTCGCACCTCACCGAGAGCCTCAGACGCACGGGTCAGGAACTGGAGCAGCGGCGCGGCGATCTGGCGCAGCTGCGGGCGTTCAACGAGAACATCATCGACAGCATCAACTCGGGGCTGCTGACAACCGACGCGGAGGGTCGCATCACCTTCGCCAACCGGGCGGCGGCGGAGCTCACCGGCTACCCTGTGTCGGCGCTCCCGGGGCGCGGCATCCTCGCGCTCCTGGCGCAGGAGGATCCGTTCCTCTGGCGGATCCGCGCCGCCCTCGTCGAGAAGCAGCGCTACCGCTTCGAGATCGACTGGCGCGACGCCCGTGGGAGGGACCTCTTCCTCGGGTTCACGGTGTCGATCCTCAAGGAGCGCGACGGCACCCCGGTCGGGATGATCTACATCTTCCAGGATCTCACCGAGATCCGGGCGCTCGAGGAGGAGGTCGCGCTGAAGAAACGGATGGCGGCGCTCGGCGAAATGGCGGCCGGGGTGGCGCACGAGCTGCGCAACCCGCTGGCGTCGATCAGCGGGTCGGTGCAGGTGCTGCGCCGCGAACTGAAGCCCCAGGGCGAGGCGGGGGAGCTCATGGAGATCGTGGTCAAGGAGTCGCGGCGCCTCGACGGGATCATCCGCGACTTCCTCCTCTTCGCCAAGCCGGGCCGCTTCCACCCGGAGGAGGCCGATCTCGGGCAGCTGCTGCGCGAGACCGTCACCCTGCTCGAGAACAGCGAGGAGCGCCGCCCCGACCACCGGGTGCAGATCGAGGCGGGTCCCGAGCCGGTTCCCGCCTGGGTCGATGTCGACCGCATGAAGCAGGTCTTCTGGAACCTGGCGAAGAACGCGCTGCGGGCGATGCCTGAGGGCGGCACGCTGTCCGTCCGGGCGCGCCCCGCCGGCGCCCGCGAGGCCGAGGTGGTCTTCGCCGACACCGGTGTCGGCATGTCGGATGACGAGGTGACGGCGAACTTCCAGCCGTTCCACGGCTCCTTCCGCGGCGGAACGGGGCTCGGGCTCGCCATCGTCTATCGTCTCGTGGCGGAGCACGGCGGGCGGATCAAGGTGCGCAGCCGGCGCGGCGCCGGCACCGAGATCGCCATCAGCCTGCCGGGCCGCGCGGCGGATGCGGGGAGGACATGGATCGCATCCTGATTGTCGACGACGAGCCGGGGATGAGGGACTTCCTCTCCATCCTTCTCCGCAAGGAGGGGTACGGCGTCGCAGCGGCCGAGGGCGCCGACAAGGCGCTCGAGATGGCGGCGCGCGGCGAGTTCGACCTGGTCATCAGCGACATTTCCATGCCGGGGCTGTCGGGGATCGATGTGCTGCGCCAGGCCAAGGCGGCGAGTCCCGACATCCCGGTCATCCTGATCACCGCCTACGCCTCGACCGAGAGCGCCGTCGAGGCGCTCAAGCTCGGCGCCTACGACTACCTCATCAAGCCGTTCGACGTCGAGGAGCTCAAGGCGGTGGTGCGCAACGCCCTCGAAAAGCGCCACCTCGAGAACGAGAACCGCATCCTCAAGCGCGAGCTCCGGGTGCGGGCGCGCATCGACGACCTGGTCGGCGAGAGCCCCCGCATGAAGGAGGTCATGGAGCTCATCGAGCGCATCGCCCCCACCCACAGCACGGTGCTGATCTGCGGCGAATCGGGGACCGGCAAGGAGCTGGCGGCGCGCGCCATCCATGCGCGCAGCCCGCGCAAGGACCGGCCGTTCGTGTCGATCAACTGCGGCGCGATGCCCGACGAGCTCCTCGAGAGCGAGTTGTTCGGACACGCGCGCGGATCGTTCACCGGCGCGGTCACCGCCAAGAAGGGGCTGTTCGAAGTGGCCGACGGCGGCACCCTGTTCCTCGACGAGATCGGCGACACCACCCCGGCGATGCAGGTGAAACTCCTGCGGGTGCTCCAGGAGCGCCGCATCCGGCGTGTCGGCGGGACGGATGAAGCCGAGGTCAACGTCCGGGTCCTGGCGGCGACCAACCAGGATCTCGAGCAGATGGTGCGCGAGCGCCGGTTCCGCGAGGACCTCTTCTACCGCATCAACGTCATCCAGATGCTCATGCCGCCGCTCCGGGACAAGCGCGAGGACATCCCGCGCCTGGTGGAGCATTTCCTGGCCAAGTACGGCGCCATCATGGGCAAGCGCGTCGCGGCGATGGGCGAGGACGCCATGAGCCAGCTGTGCGGGCACGACTGGCCCGGCAACGTGCGCGAGCTGGAGAACGTCATCGAGAGGGCGGTGGCCCTGGCCCGGGGCGAGACCATCACCCCGGCCGAGCTGTCGTGCAACATCGGCGGCCGGCCCCGCCCGGCGCGCGACATGCCCGCCGATCTCACCGACCAGGGCATGGATCTCGAGCGCGAGCTCGAAGAGCTGCGCGAGCAGTTCATGCAGATGGCTCTCGACCGCGCCCACGGCGTGCAGACGCGCGCCGCCGAGCTCCTGGGGATGAGCTTCCGCTCCTTCCGCTACTTCGCGAAGAAGTACCAGCTGCTCGAGGCACGCAGGGAGCCCCGGGCCGGCGCCGCCTAGGAGAGAGCGCATGCCCGACGCCGGAGCGCGGCGCGGCCCGACCGCATGGGCCGCCGCGGGCCTTCTCGGTCTTCTCCTCGCGGTCGCGTTCCGCGGCGCCCTCGCGGGACGTCTCTTCTATCTGCGCGACGTGGTGCAGAACCACGCGCCGGTGCGCCGGATGGTGACCGACCGCCTGCGCGCCGGCGGGCTGCCGCTGTGGGATCCGCTGCATGGCGGCGGCATGCCGCTCCTGGCCAATCCGAACCACCTGATCCTGCACCCGATCACGCCGTTGTTCCTTCTGCTGCCGTTCGATGTCGCCATGAGCGCGTCGATCGTCCTGCAGTTCGTCCTGCTCGGCGCCGGGGGATACCTCCTGGCGCGGGCGCTGCCGGTCGGTCGGCCGGCGGCGGCGCTGGCGGCGGCGCTCCTGGCGCTGTCGGGACCGGCGGCGTCGCTCGCGAGCCAGCAGAACGTGCTGTCGGCCTTCGCCTGGCTGCCGCTGGCGCTGTGGGGCTTTCTCCGGATCGCCGCGGGCGGCGGCGCCTGGCCGCGGGTCGTCGCGGTCGCGGCGTCGGCGGTCATATTGATGACCGGGGAAGCGGCAAGCGCCCTCGCGCTCGTCGTGCTGGCGCCGCTGCTGGCGCTCGCCGGTCCCCCCCCCGCGACCGGGCCGCCGCCGCGCCGCGCCGCCCTCGCGATCGCCGCGGGGCTGGCGATCGCGGCCCTGGTGGCGGCGGTGCAGATCCTCCCGGCGCGCGCGCTCGTCGGATTGACTCCCAGGGCCTGGGGGCTTCCGCCGGCCGAGGCGATGAAGTGGTCCCTGCGGCCGGCGCGGCTCCTGGAGATCATCCTGCCGCGCCTGTTCGGCGACCCGACCCACCTGTCGCCCGGGGCCTGGTGGGGCGGCTGGCTTTTCGAGGGCGGCTACCCGTTCCTGCTGTCGATCGTCGTCGGCGCCGGTGGATGCCTGCTGGCGCTGGTGGCCCTGGGCCGCGGGCCCGGCCGCCGCCGCGCCGTGGCGCTGGCGTGCGCTGCCGTCCTGTTCGTGGCGCTGGCGCTCGGATCGGCCACGCCGCTTTACCGGGCGATCGTCGTCGCCGTCCCGCCGGCGCGCCAGGTGCGCTACCCGGAACGCTTCCTCCTCGGCGCCACGGTCGCGCTCGCGCTGCTGGCGGCGCTCGGGCTCGAGCGTCTCAATCGCCGCCGGTCGGGATCGCGGGCGCCGCGCCTGTTCTGGGCCCTGTCCGGCACGGCACTTCTCGCCGCCGCCTGCCTCGGCCTCGCGCCCGCCGCCGGCGACGGCGTGCTGCAACGCGTCTTCCGGCTGCCCGCAGCGTTCGTCGTTTCGGACGCGATGGCCGAGGTGCGCCAGGGTGTGCTCGGTTCGCTCGTCTGGGCCGCCGGCGAGGCCGCCATCCTCGCTCTCGGGGCGGTGCTCCTGGGGCGCGGCGGGCGGGGCGCCGGCGCTGCGCACTGGGGCATCGCCGCGGCGCTCGGTCTGTCGGTCGCCTTCGCCTCGGCGCCCGCGCGCTCGACCACGCCGCCCGATTGGCTGCATGCACCGTCGCCGCTGCGCGACGTCGTCGGCCGCGGCGCCGGTGCCCTCCGACTGCACCATGCGCCGCGCCCGCCCGGCTTGCAGGTCCGGGCGCAGAACGACGAGCAGATGTGGGGATACAGGTTTGACCGCTTCAGCTACTCGCTCATGACCGGCCACCCCGACGGCGTGCCGACAATCCTCGACCCGGCGACCGACCGGATGGACCTGGCGGTGCCGGCGGCGGTCGGCGCGCGGCTCGCCGACCTGTCGTCCGCCGACCAGGTGCGGCTCCTGCGCCTGGCGCACGCCGGATTCCTCGCCACCTGGGAGACCGTGGACGATCCGGACCTCCATCAGGAGGTGGTCCTCGACGGACTGAGCCGCCCGCCCATGCACGTATACCGCGTGGCACGCGTGCCGCCGCGAATCCGCTTCGTCGCGATGGCCGCGCCGCCCGCGCACCCGGACGACCCGATCGCGAGCCTTCTGGATCCGGCCTTCGACCCCGACGCCTCGGTGCTCCTCGACTCGGCAGCGCGGAAGGGCGTGGCGCCCGCCGCCCGGCCCGGTCTGGCGCCGGCGAGCGCCCCGGCCGATGCACCGCCCGCCGACCTCCGGGTGTTGCAGGACGATCCGGAGCGGCTCAGAATCGCCATCGTCGCCGGGCGGCCGGGTGTCCTGCTGGTCACCGATTCCTACGCCCCGGGATGGCAGGCGCGCCTCGACGGCGAACCGATCCCGGTCCTGAGGGCGAACATGATGTTCCGCGCCGTCGAGGTTCCGGCGGGCCGGCACGAAGTGATCATGTTGTATCGTCCGGCGGGTCTTCTCGCCGGCCTCATCGTCACGTTCATGGGAGTCGCACTCATGGTGGTCTACTGCGCGCGTCGCCGGGTGGCGGCATGACCGGTCCCGGCCCGACCACGGGCGGCGCCCGGGTATCGCGCGGCGACCGCCTCTTCCTCGGCACCCTGGTCGCGGTGCTCGGCCTCCTCGCCACTCTCAGCCCGATACGTAATTACGACTACTGGTGGCATCTGCGGACCGGCGCGCTCGTCGTCGAGGAGGGGCGCGTGCCGCGCGCCGATCCCTACTCGTTCACCGCCGCCGGCACCCCGTGGGTCGATCACGAATGGCTCTTCCAGGTTCTCGCCTGGGTCGCGCATACGCATGCCGGCCCGGCGTTCCTGGTGCTGCTCAAGGCGGCGCTGGTCCTGGGACTCCTGGTCCTGGTGTCGCGGCTCCTGGAGCGCGAGGGGCACGGCCCGGCGGGCCGGGCCTTCTTCCTGACCATCGCCATCGTCGGCTCGGCCTTCCGCATCGACGTCCGCCCGGAGCTGGTGACGCTGCTGATCGTGCCGCTGGCCGTCCACCTGGCGATCGCGGCGCGCGCCACCGGGAGGATGTGGCCGCTCGCGCTGATCGTCGGTCTGTGCGCTGTCGGCGCCAACATGCACGTCGGCGTCATTCTGGTGCCGCCGATCCTCCTGGCAGGGGCGCTCGCCACCGCCCTGGCGGCGGCGCTCGGCCGGGAGGGGGACGGAGCGGGCCGGCGGTTCGCGCTGCGCCTGCGGGCGACCGGTCTTCTCGCCGCCGCGGCCACCGGCCTGAATCCGTGGGGCTTCGCCATTTACGCGGTGCCATTCCATGTGCGCGGTGTCCTCGAATCGCTGCCGTGGCCGAACCTCGAATGGGTGCCGCCGACCTTCGAGACCACGCCGCTGTTCTTCATCGTCCTGCCGCTGGCGGCGGCGATCCTGCTGGCGGGGGCGCGGCACGCCGACCCGGTCGCGGCCCCGGCCCTGGCGCTCGCCGCGGTGCTCGCCCTGGCGCATGCGCGCAACGTCGGGTTGTTCTTCCTGCTCATCCCCTGGGGACTGGCGCGGCCGGCGCGCGCCCTGGTCGAGGTGTCCAAGCGCAGCGTGATCTACCGGCGGGCGACCGGGAGCGAGACGGTGCGTCCCGGGTTCATCGCCGCCGTGGTGCTGCTGCTCGCGGGCGTGCCGCTCCTGCTGATCCTGCCGCCGCGGCCGGCTCTCGGGCTCGGCATGGCGGCCGGCAACGAGCCGTCGGCGGCCGTCGATTTCCTCGACCGCGAGCGGGTCGGCCGGCGCCTCTACAATGACGTCCGCTTCGGCGGCTACCTGGTCTGGCGTGGGTTTCCCGGCACCCGGGTGTTCATCGACAGTCGCAACGAGATCTACGGTGATCTGATGCGTGACATCGCCCGGTCGATGCAGGGGCCGGACACCTGGCAGGCGTTCCTCGACAGTCACGGCATCGATGCCGCCTTTCTGCGCTATCCGCCGACGCTCCAGAAGGTCACATGGACCGGCAGGGACGGGCGGCCGCACCAGGGGGTGCGGGCCTTTTCGGCGGCCTATTTCCCCCAGACCGACTGGGCCCTGGTCTACTGGGATGACGACGCGATGATCGTCGTCCGCCGGACGCCGGAGCAGGCCGCCCTGATCGAACGTCTCGAGTACCACGCGCTCAACCCGGACGACTGGCAGTTCCTGTATGCCGGGGTGATGATCGGGCGGATCCCGCCCGCCGTGATCGTGGCCGACATCCGCCGCAAGCTCAGCGAGGATCCCGGCTGCGTGCGCGCCATCGAGCTGCTGCGTCGCTTCGAGCCGCTCGAGGCGGCCGCAAAGGCGCAGAATGCCGGCGCCGGCGCCGCCGCCGGCGCCGCTGCCGATGCGGCCGCGGCCCCCGGGAACGGCCAGTGACGCGCAGTGTCACGCCGCGTCCGAGGACCTGACGATTCTTGGTAAGGACGGCCCGTGTGAGCCGGTTCCCGGAGACGACGGATTTGAAATCGCCACTGCAAGATCAAGCGGCTCAACCCCCTGCCCACGTGCGATCGGTCATCGACGGGCGTGGCATCGTGCTTGCTCTTACCAGCCTGCCGAAAGGGGGAAACACGAATGAGAAAACAGAAAGGTTTCACGCTGATCGAGCTGCTCATCGTCGTCGCGATTATCGGCATCATCGCCGCCATCGCCATCCCGAACCTGCTGAACGCGATCGACCGCGGCAAGCAGAAGCGGACGATGGCCGATATGCGCTCGATTGGCACCTCCATCGAGTCGTATGCGGTCGACAACAACTTCTACCCGAAGAGCATGGCGAACGCCGGCTCGGCGACGATCGGCGGCTTCGTGTCGCCGATCTACATGAAGACCGTGCCGACGACCGATGGCTGGCAGAACAACTGGGACTGCGATTCGAACGCGACGGGTTCGCAGTACACGATCACGTCGTATGCGAAGGACGGCACCCAGGGGACGAACCCCGGTGGCACGACCACCGACTTCAACTCCGACATCGTCTTCTCGGGCGGCCAGTTCTTCCAGTGGCCGCAGGGGACGCAGACCTAGTCTCCGACAGTATCGCAACTTCAAGGGCGGTGCCTTCGGGCACCGCCCTTCGTTTTTGCGCCGCCGCGCGCCCCCTCCGGGCCGCGGCGGCGCCGCGTTTACGGGGTCGTGATCGCCGCCGAGGCGGCGGCGATCGCGGGGCCGAATGAGAGAGTCCGGCTGGTTCCCTGCGGACGCCGCCGGGCCGGCCCTGGCGGCGCTGGTGCCGGCGGCGGCGGTCGCGTGTTCTCCCGAGAGCCTCCCGGGAGGGCGCCTGGTCTTCGCCCTGCTGGCGGCGACGGCGGCGATCCTCCTGGCCATCAAGCCGCCGGCGCTGCCGGGCGCCGGCAGGTGGGCGGCGTTGCTGCTTCTGCCGCCGGCCATCGCCGCGGTGCTGGCCGCGCCGGGCCGGGCGCGCGCCGCCGACGAGGCGGCGCTTCTCCTCGGACTCGTCCTGTTCGCCCTCATCGGGTACAGGGCGGCGTGCGCCCCGCACGCGAAGCACCTCTTGGCGGCGGTTCTGGCCGCGCTCGGGACGGCCGCCTCGGCGCTGGCGCTGGCGCAGGCGGCCTGGATCTATCCCGCGGCGGCGGCGACACTGCGTGCGGCCGGGGCGCCGGCGGATGGTTTCGTCGATGCCGTGCTCGTCCGTCTCGAGGCGGGACGTCCGTCGGGCCCGTTCATCCTGCCGGCGGCGCTGGCCGGCTTCCTGGCGATGACTCTGCCGGCGACGCTCCTGGGGATCCGTCGCGGCCTGGCGCGCGGCGTCCGTCCGGCCGCCGCGGTCGCGCTGGCCCTGCAGGCTGCGGCGCTCATGATGACCCGTTCGCTCGGCGGTCTGGTGGCGGCGGCGGTCTCGGTGGCCATCGTCCTGGTGCCGCGATCGACGCGCCGTGTCGTCACCACCGCGGTGGTCGTCATGGTCGCGGCGATCGCCGCGGCCGGCTTCCTGGTCGATCGACGTGCCGAGATCGGCAGCGGCCCGGGACGCGACCCGCTGACGCTGCGCGCCGGCAACTGGGGCGCGGCCGCCGCGATGGTGCGCGATCACCCGGTCGCGGGGGTCGGCCCCGGCGGCTTCGCGACCGCGTACACCGGATACGTCCGCGCGGGGATGAACGAAACGCGCTTCGCGCACAACTCGTGGCTGCAGATCCCCGCCTGCTGGGGTCTGTGGGCGGTTTTCCCGCTGGCAACGCTGGCGCTGATCTGGGCGCGGGGTCTCGGTGCGGCGCTGCGCGCCGGCGGCGCAGCGGCGGCGCTGGCGGCGGGTGGCACAGGCTTTCTACTGCACAACCTGGTCGACTTCACGCTCTACCTGCCGTCGGTGGCCGTGGCCGGCGCCGTCGTGATCGGGATGAGCCTCGGCGTGGCGGGTGCGCGGCCTGCGGACGAGGACCGATCCGGCGGCAACGGGGCGCGCACCCGCCGTCTCCTCGCCGCCGCCGTCGTGGCCGGGGTTCTGGCGACCCACGGGATCGTCTCCGCACGCGCCGGCCTGTTCCTCGACAAGGCCCGCCGGGCCGCCGATGCGGGCCGGCGCGCCGAGGCGCTGGTGGCGGCGCGGCGCGCCGTCGCGGCCCGGCCCGGCGATCCCGACCCGCGCAGCTTCATCGCCGAGGTCATCCTGGCGCACGACATGGACGATCCGGCGCTGCGCCGGGAAGGGGAGAGCGCCGCGACCGCGGCCGTCGTCCTGGATCGCCGCGCGGCGGTGCGGCACGCGACGCGCGCCGCCTACCACGCCGCGGCCGGCGAAATCGCCGCCGCCCGGCTCGAGATGGAACGGGCGCACACCTTGTACCCCGCGAAGCCGCAGTACCGCGCCACCGAGGCGACGCCGTGAGCGCGGGACGCGGCGCGGCGCTGGCGCTGGCGGGGTTCGTCCTCCTGGCCGGGCCGTTCGGCGAAGGGGGCCGATCGCCGGGCGCCCTGGCAGTGCTGCACGCGGCGGTCCTGGCGTTGGCGCTGGTCGCCGGCTGGCGGTGCCTCGGTCGCGGCGCCGGCCGGCCGCGCGGCCGTGCGTCGGGCCTGCTCCTGCTGGTCGCGGCGCTGCCGGCGCTGGCGTTCCTTGCCGCCGTCGGCGCCGCCTCTCCCTACGCCGCCGGTCTCGGTCTCATGGATCGCATGGCGGCGGCAGCCGCTTTCGCAGCCGCGGCAACCCTCCTGGCGCGGCCGGCCGACCTCCTGCTGCTGCGCAACGCCGCGGTGCTGTCGGTGACGATGCAGGCGGTGGTGGCGCTCGCCGGGGCGGCGCGCGGCGGTCCGGCGGAGGCGGCGCGTCTTTTCCTGAACCGCAACCATCTCGGCGCCTTCCTGAACATCGGCCTCCTGCTCGCGGTGAGCGCCGCCGACGAGGCCCGTCTGCGCCGCGATCGCCGCGCCGCGCTGCTGTTCGGCGGCGCCGCCGGCGTCCATCTCGCGGCGCTGCTGACGCTGCGCTCGCGCGGGGCCCTCCTGGGGCTGGCGGCGGCGATGGCGCTGCTCATCGGCCGTCGCTGGCCGGAGTGGACACGGCGGACGCGGGTCGCGGCGGTCGGAGCCGCCGTCGTCGCGATGGTCGTCGGCGGGGGGCTGGTGGCGCAGCGCTTCGCGCGCAGCGACGATCCCGATCGCTGGCGGCGTCTGAAGATCTGGGAGGCTGCGGCGACCGTGGTCGCGCAGGACCCGCTGCTGGGGATCGGCCCGGGGCAGTTCGCGCACGAGGCGCCGCGGCACAATTTCCCGCTCGACCGCGCGCCGGTGCGGTTCGGGCGCGGTTTCAGCGGCGCGCACTCGGCATTCCTGACCCTGGCCGCCGAGGATGGGATCCCGGCCGCCCTGCTCGCCGTTCTCGGTATCGGCGCGACCGTCGTCCTGCTCGCGCGCCGTCCGGGGACGGGGGCGGCGGGCGCCGCGGCGCTCGGGACGGCCGCCGCCGTTCTCGCGCTTGCCACCCAGGCGCTGGTGGAAGACCTTCAGGAAAGACCGGTCCTGGTCCTCGGCGGCGCGCTTCTGGCGGGATCGGCGCTCGCCGCGGCGGGCGGCTGGCGAGCGCGATCACCCGACAGCCGCCTGCGGCGCGTGGCCGCGGGCGCCGCCGTGGTCCTCGCCGCATGGTGCGCGGCCTGCGTGGCGCTGCCGTACATCGCCTGGCGCGAGGCCACGGCGGCGCGGGCCGGGGGACGCGAGGCGCTGCCGCGCATGCAACGCGCCGCCCGGCTCGACCCGTGGAACGCCGGGTACCACCACGATCTCGCCATGGCGTCCCTCAACAGCGGCCCGCCCGACGTCGCCCGCTACCTCGCGGCCGCCGCCGAGCTCGACGAGGCGCGCCGGCTCGAGCCGGGCGAGCCGCGCTTCGCGCTCCTGCGCGCCCGGCTGGAAGCGCGCGCCGGGCGGGCGGTGTTCGCCGACCCGGGCGCCGATACCAGCGCCGCCGCCGGCTACGCCGAGGCCGCCCGCCTCGCCCCCACCGATCCGCGCCCCCGGCTCGAGCAGGCGGGGCATCTGGCCGACCTCGACCGGACCGGCGAGGCGCTGGCTGCGATCGAGGCGGCGCTGGCGATCGAACCGCACTACCGGCGGGCGCGCCTCTTCCAGGTGGAGCTCCTCGTGCGCCTCGGGCGCCGGGACGAGGCGCGGGCCGCGTGGCAGGATCTCCTCGCGAGCGATCGGGCCATCGCCGGTTACGTTCCCGACAGCGGCTATGCCGCCGAGATTGTCGCGGACGCCCGCGCGCGCCGGGTCGCGCTCGAGCCCCTCCTCGGGGCAACGCCGGCCACCGTCGGGGCAGCAGAAGACCTAGAAAAGAAATGACTTGAGCGGTCCCGTCAAATTGTGGACAAGACCCCGCCGCGACACTATATTGGCGCGACGCAAGTCCTTGATGCCATTCAGGATGGGGCATTTCCGTGTGCGGGATCACCGGGGTTTTTGAGTTCGGCCAGGGGTCCGGCCGCGTGGACGAGCAGACCATCGCGCGCATGCGCGACACCCTCGTGCACCGCGGTCCGGATGACTTCGGCCTGCACCTGTCGCCCGACCACAAAGTCGGGCTCGGCCACCGGCGTCTGTCGATCATCGACCTGTCGCCGTCCGGGCGGCAGCCGATGGCGAACGAGGACGGCACCATCTGGATCACCTTCAACGGCGAGATCTACAACCACCTCGATCTGCGCGCCGACCTGGAACGGCGCGGTCATGTGTACCGCAGCCGCACCGACACCGAGACCCTCGTGCACCTGTACGAGGAGGAGGGGCCCGAGCTGGTGCGGCGCATCGAGGGCGATTTCGCCTTCGCGATCTGGGACGCCAACGAGCGCCGCCTGGTCATGGCGCGCGACCGGCTCGGGGTCAAGCCGCTGTACTACGCCATGCTGCCGGGCGCCATCCTGTTCGGGTCGGAGATCAAGGCGATCCTGGCGCACCCGCGCATGTCGCGGCAGATCGACCGGGCGGCCCTCTACCACTATCTGACCTTCGTGGCCGCGCCCGCGCCGCGGACGCTTTTCCAGGGCGTGCGCAAGCTGCCGCCCGCCACCCGGCTTGTCGTCGAAGCGGACGGAACGTCGCGCGCCGACACCTACTGGGACCCGCTCGAGGCGGCGCCCGACGAGATCGCCCTGTCGGGCGATCCGGATCGGATCGCGACGCGGGTCCGCGAACTGCTGGAGCGGTCGATCGAGAAGCGGATGATGTCGGACGTGCCGTTCGGCGTCTTCCTGTCGGGCGGGCTCGATTCGTCGGCGAACGTCGCCCTGATGAGCCGGCTGATGGACCGGCCGGTGCGCACCTTCTCGGTCGGGTTCCGCGACCACCCGTCGTACAACGAGTTCGAGCATGCCCGCGCGGTGGCGGAGCGCTACGGCACCGAGCACCACGAGGTCGAGATCGGCTCGCGCGACCTGATCGAGGCGATGCCGGCGCTGGTGTTCCACCAGGACGAGCCGATTGCCGACTGGGTGTCGGTGCCGTTGCATTTCGTCTCGGACCTGGCCCGGCGGCACGGCACCACGGTCATCCAGGTCGGCGAGGGGAGCGACGAGCAGTTCTTCGGCTACGAGGGATACCGCCGCGCCTTCCATGACCAGTCGCGCGGCTTCGAGCGCCTGCTCCGCCTGCCGCTTTCGGTGCGCCGCGGCGTCTACACGGCGGCCCGCGGCCTCGCCGGCGTGCTGCACCGCGGCGGCGACCGCCTCGAGATGCTGCGCAAGGCGGCCGCCGAGGAGAGCCTCTTCTGGGGTGGGGCGATCGCCTGGACCGAGGACGACAAGCAGCGGCTGCTGTCGCCCGGGGCGCGCATCGCCCTCGAGGGCCTGAACTCGCACGAGGTGGTGGCCGACCACGACCGGCACGTGCGTAGCGTCCTGCCGGGAGCCGATTTCGGCCAGCGCATGATCTACCTCGAGCTCAAGAACCGGCTGGCTGAGCTGCTGCTGATGCGCGTCGACAAGATCACCATGGCGTCGTCGATCGAGGCGCGCGTGCCGTTCCTCGATCACCGCCTGATCGAGTTCTCGCTGCAGATCCCGACCGAGATGAAGCTGCGCCTTGGCCGGACGAAGTACATTCTCAAGCTGGCGATGGAGGGGATCCTGCCCGAGACGATCATCCACCGGCCGAAGCAGGGCTTCGGCGCGCCCGTGAGCGAGTGGTTCCGCGGCGAGCTGCACCAGTCGGCGGTCGAGGGGGTCATGGGGTCGGGCCTGCGCGGCGAGGGGTTCTTCGACTACGAGCACGTGCGCACCCTGTTCGAGGATCACCGCGCCGGGCGGCGCGACCACGGCTGGCATCTCTGGACGCTCTACAACCTGAGCCGCTGGTACGACTACTGGATCGCCGGCGAGGAGGCGGCCTGACGATGGGGCTCGATTTCCGCGGCCGGGTGGCGCTGACACTCGCCGGGCGCGGCACCACCATCGCCCTGGGTCTCGTGAGCAGCGTGGTCACGGCGCGCTGGCTCGGCCCCGAGGGGCGCGGTGTGCTGGCCACGCTCGGGGTCGTGACCGGCCTGGCGCTGCAGTTCGGCAACCCGGGTCTGCACACCGGCAATGTCTACTTCGTGGCGCGCGAGCCGCGACGCACCGCCGCGGTCCTGGGGAACACGCTCGTGGTGTCGTTCGTGGCGGGGGCGCTCGCGGGAGGCGCCGCCCTGCTGGCGGCTTATCTCAGAGCGGCGTGGTTCCCCGGCATCGCGCCCGGGCTCATCGCGCTCACCGCCGCGGCGCTGCCGTTCCAGTTCATGATCCTCCTGTACCAGAACACGCTTCTGGGGCTGGGCGAGGTCGCCGCCTTCAATTTTCTCGAGGTGGGGAACAAGGCGGTCACCTTCCTGGCGCTGGCGCTGTGGCTCGTGGTCATGGGCGGCGGTGCGCCCGGCGCGGTCGCCCTGTTCGCCGCCATGGCGGCGATCACCGGGATCGCCTCGGCCCTCGCCTGCGCGCGCCGGGCCCCCTTCCGGCCGTCGTTCGATGCCGGGTTGTTCGCCGAGATGATCCGCTACGGCGGCCGGGTGTGGTTCGCCTGCCTCCTGTCGTTCATGGTGATCCGCTCCGACCTGCTGCTGGTGAACTACTTCCGGGGCACCGGCGAGGCGGGTGTCTACTCGGTCGCGGTGCAGATCGCCGACACGCTGCTGCTCCTGCCGGTCACCATCGGCATGATCCTGTTGCCGCGCGTCGCCGCCCTTCGCACCGGCCGCGAGGACGAGGTGACGGCGCGCGTCCTGCGCCATACGGCGCTGTTCCTCGCCGCCCTCGTGGTCGCCGCGTTCGTCCTGGTGGGGCCGGTCGTGCGGCTGCTGTACGGCCCGGGCTTCGAAGGCGCGATCGCCGCCACCCGCTGCCTCCTCCCGGGCATCTTCGCCCTCGGTCTCAATGGCGTCCTGATGAACCATTTCGCCGGCCGCGGCATGCCGGCGGTGACGGTGATAGCACCGCTCGCCGGTCTCGTGCTCAACGTCGGGCTCAATCTGGCGGTCGTGCCGCGCTTCGGCATGCGGGGTGCCGCGATCACATCGAGCGCCGCCTACGCGCTGATGCTGGCGGTGAGCCTCGGCGCCTTCCTGCGGCAAGGACAGGTCGGTCTGCGTCGCAGCCTGGTCGTCGGCGCCGACGAGGTCCTTGGCCTCTTCGGCGCGCCCAACCGGTAGGAGAGAGAGTGTCGACGAGCGCCGCGGTCCTGCTTCTGGTGCGCGATCCCGAGAGCGTGCTCGGCGAGCTGCCGCGTCTTCTCCCGGGCCGGACGCTGCGGCCGCTGCGCCGCGAGGAGCTCGACCTCGGACCCTGGCGGCTGTTCCAGCGCCTGGGGTCGCTGGGTGTCGACGAGATCGTCCTGCTGACCGACGATCTCGACTTCCACGAGAAAATCTGGAGGCTGCAGGCGCTCGGCGCCATGCCGCTGGCGCCGCGGCGCTACATCCTCGACCGCCAGGGGAGGACGCTGGCCCTGTCGGCGCTGCGCTTCCTCGGCCGCGACCTGCCCTGCCTGCTCGGCGGGCTTGTCGGCAGCGGGCTCGTCCTTCTCAGGACTCACCGGGCGCTGCGGCGTCTGCTGCGCGCGCCGCGGCACGCGCCCGCCGCCGCGACCGGTCGCCGCGTCGCTTTCCTGCGCTCGGATCTCTGGACCGGGGTGCCGGCCGGCGGCTCAGTGGCGCACACCGCGGGGGTGGCCGACGGTTTCATGCGCGCCGGCGCGCGGCTGTCGTTCATCGCCACGAGCCTGCCGGCGCTCATCGACCCGCGCCGCACCCACGTTCACCTGGTGCCGCCGACGCGGCTGTACAACATCCTGCGCGAGGTGCCGTACTTCGCCCACGGGCTGCGTTTCCGCGACGCGGCGCGGCGGCTTCTCGCGCGCCGGCCGGCCGACCTGCTGTACCAGCGCTTCGACCCGAGCAGCCATGCCGGTGTGGCGCTGGCGCGGCGGTTCGGAGTGCCGCTCGTCCTCGAGTACAACGGCTCGGAGGTCTGGATCGCCGACCACTGGGACCGGCCGTTCCGCTGGCGCCGGCTGTTCGTCGACACCGAGGAGGCCAACCTGCGCCACGCCGACCTGATCGTGGTGGTGTCGGAGGTGCTGCGCGACGGCCTGCTGGCGCGCGGCATCGAGCCTATGCGCGTCGTGGTGCGCCCGAACGGTGTCGACCCCGATCGTTTCCATCCCGACGTCGATGGATCGGCGGTGCGCCGGCGCCACGGGCTCGACGGCCGCATCGTCGTCGGCTTCGTCGGCACCTTCGGCATGTGGCACGGCGCGCCGGTGCTGGCGCGCGCCGCGCGGCGCATCCTGGCGGAGCGTCCGGAACTCCGGCTGCTGTTCGTGGGTGACGGCCGCGACCGGGCCGCCTGCGAGGCGATTCTCGAGGCGCACCGCGACGCGGTGGTGTTCACCGGGCTGGTGCCCCAGGCGGACGGGCCGGCGCATCTCGCGGCGATGGATATCCTGGTGGCGCCGCACGTTCCGAACGCCGACGGGACGCGCTTCTTCGGCTCGCCCACGAAGCTGTTCGAGTACATGGCGATGGGCCGCGCCATCGTCGCCAGCCGCCTGGAGCAGATAGGCGACGTGCTCGAGGACGGCCGCACCGCGCTGCTGGTGCCGCCGGCCGACGAGACGGCGCTGGCGCGGGCGATCCTCGATCTCGCCGACGACCCGCGGCGGCGCGCCCTCCTCGGCGCGGCGGCGCGGCGGCGGGCGCTCGAGACGCACACCTGGCAGGCGCACGTCGGCGGCATCCTGGATGCGCTGGCCGGGCGGGGGCTCGTGCGATGGCACTGACGGCGGCGCGTTTGAGCGCGCTCGGCGCGGCACGCGCCGTGCGGCAGCGCGCCGGAAGGGCCGTCCGTCGGCTCCGGTCGGCGTCGTTCGCGCCGTTCCCGCGCGAGGCCGACCTGCTGCGTTTCCTCGGCGGGCGCTTCGGCACCATCGACGAGGCGATCGCCGCCGTCGGCGCCGCCACCGGGCCGTTCGTGCCCGTCACGCTGACGCCCGGGGCGATCGCCGGCTTCTACGCGGCGCGCCCGGCGGCGCGTGATCGCCTGCTGCGGGCGGCGGGCGACGTGCTGGCGCACCGTTTTGATCTTCTCGGCTCGGGACCGGTCGACCTCGGGCCGGCGCTGCCGTGGCACACCGACTTCAAGAGCGGGCATGTCTGGGACCGCGCCGCCTGGTACGAGGATCTGCGGGCGCGCATCGTCGCCGAGTTCGGCAGCGGCCGCGACGTGAAGGTGCCGTGGGAGCTGTCGCGCTTCCAGCACGCGCCCCTCCTGGCGCAGGCCTTCCGGCTGACCGGCGACGCGCGCTTCACGCGCGCGATCGCCGCGACGATCGAGGACTGGATCGCCGCTAACCCGCCGGGACGGGGCGTGAACTGGACCTGCACGATGGATGTCGCCATCCGGGCGCTCAACTGGACCTGGGCCCTGGCGCTGGCGCCCGGCGCCCTGCTGGCCGAAGGCGCCTTCGCCTCGCGCCTGCTGCGCGCGCTCGTGGCACACGGGCGGTTCATCGCCGCCAACCTCGAGAAGGGGACGGGCGCCACCAGCAATCACTACTTCTCGAACCTCGTCGGCCTTCTGGCCCTGGGGACGCTGTTCCGCGGCGCCGGCGAGGCCGACGGCTGGCGGGCCTTCGCCGCGACCGAGATGGCGCGCGAGAACGCCGTCCAGACCGGCGCCGACGGGGTCGACTACGAGGCGGCGATCGCCTACCACCGGTTTATGACCGAGATGGCGATCGTCGGGCTGATCCTCCTCGGGCGCGGCGGCGCGCCCGCGGCCCTCACCGAGCGGGTCCGCCTCATGGCGCGGTACACGGCGCACTACATCAAGCCGAACGGCCTGGCGCCGCAGATCGGCGACAACGACGACGGCCGCCTGCTCATCCTCGGCGATCACCACGCCGACCGGCGCGATCATCGATCGCTGCTGGCGTCGGCCGCCTGCCTCTTCGATGACCCGGCGCTGCTGCTCCTGGCCGGGGAGGCCGTCGAGGAGGCCGCCTGGCTCTTCGGTCCGGCCGCCGTCGACACCCTCGCGGCAGGGACCGCCGGCCGGCGGGCCGTCCCGACCGGCGCGGCCTGGCCCGAGGCCGGCGTCGCCGTGCTGCGCCAGGGCGACCTGTACGTCTTCCTCGACGCCGGAAGCGTCGGCCTCGCGGGCGAGGGGGGGCACGCGCACAACGACACCCTGTCGGTTGAGGTGCACGGCGCCGGCGAGGACCTGATCGTCGATCCCGGCACCGGCTCGTACACCGTCGAGCGGGCCGTGCGTGATCGCTTCCGGGCGACGGCGGCGCACAACACGGTGCGGGTGGACGGCCTTGAGATCAACCCCATGCCGGATTCGCTCTTCTCGCTGCCCGGTGTCGATCGGCCGGTCCTGCGCCGGGCGACCTTCCGCCGGACCTTCGACTTCGTCGAGGCGGAGCACCACGGGTATGCGCGTCTGGCCGACCCGGTGCGGCACCGGCGTGTCGTCCTGCTGAACCGCGACCGCCGCCGCATCCTCATCGAGGATCGCCTCGAGGGCGCGGGGCGCCACCAGATCGAGTGGTTCTTCCACCTGGCGCCCGGTGTCGAGGCGGTCCTCGCCGACGACGTCCTGCGCCTCGCGGGCCGGGTCCATGCCGCCCGTTTCACGCTCCGTGGCGAGGCGTTGCCTGAAGGGGCGCGCTGGCGTCTGGTCGCCGACCAGGTGTCGCCGGGATATGGCCGGGTGGAGCAGGCCACCACCCTCGTCGTCGAATGGAGCGGCCGGTTGCCGGTGGCGGCGCGCTTCGCCATCGACGTGGCGCGGCCGGGGGATGAGGTCGGACGATGAAGCAGGTGCTGCTGCGTGACGGACGGGCCGTCGTCGAGGAGGTCCCGGCCCCCGCGGCCGTGGCCGGCCGCGTCCTGGTACGCACCGCCTTCTCGGTCCTCAGCGCCGGCACCGAGCGGGCCGTGCTCGCGGCGACCGAAGCCGCGTCGCTCATCGACGACGCCACCTCGCCGCAGCGGCTGCGGCGCGCGCTCGAGATCCTCCGCGACGAAGGGCCCGGCGGCGTCGTCGATCGGATCCGCGCCCGGCGCGCCGGGCCGCCGGAGGCGGCGCCCGGTTACGCCGCCGCCGGTCTCGTGCAGGCGGTCGGGCGCGGCGTCGCCGATCTGCCGCCGGGGACGCCGGTCGCCTGCGCCGGCGCCGGCTACGCCAGCCACGCCGAGATGATCGCCGTGCCGCGCAACCTCGTGGTGCCGGTGCCGCAGGGTGTGGCGCTTGAGGAGGCGGCGTTCACGACCATCGGTGCCATCGCCATGCAGGGTGTGCGGCGCGCCGGCATCCAGGTGGGGGAATGCGCCGTCGTCCTGGGGCTCGGACTGGTCGGCTCGCTCGCCGCGCAGATCCTCCGCGCCGCCGGCGCCATCGTCGTCGGCTTCGACGCCGACAGCACCCGCGCCGATCGCGCCCGCGCCCTCGGCTTCGACGCCTGGGACCTGGCGTCGCGCGACCCGCGCGACGAGGTGCCGCGCGTCACCGGAGGTCTACTGGCCGACGCGGTGGTGGTGTGCGCCGCATCGAAGGGAAGCGAGGTGACCAACCTCGCCCTGCGCCTGTGCCGCCGCAAGGGGCGGGTCGTGCTTGTGGGGGACGTCGGGCTCGGCCTCGAGCGCGCCCTCCTGTACGAGAAGGAGATCGACCTCCTGATGAGCACATCCTACGGTCCCGGGCGCTACGACCCGGAGTACGAGGAGAAGGGGATCGATTACCCGCCCGCCTACGTCCGCTGGACCGAGAACCGCAACATGGGTTCGTTCCTGCGCCTGGTGGCCGATGGCCGGGTGCGGCTGCGGCCGCTCATCGACCGGGTGCTGCCGCTCGAGGAGGCCGGCGCGGCCTACGACCTGATCGCCGGTGTCGGCGGGGAGCGGCCGCTCGGCGTTGTCCTGCGCTATCCGGACGGCCCGGCGCCGCCCGCCGGGATGCCCGCCCCGGCAGGCGGGTCGCCGGCGGAGACGGTGGCCGGCGACGCGGCGGCGCCGGCGGGACGTGCCGCGGGCGCGGACCCGATCGATCCGCTTCCCCCGGGAACGGCCACCATCGGCGTGGCCCTGTGCGGCGCCGGCGCCTTCGTGAAGGCCGCCCATCTTCCGGCGCTGCGGGCGCACGCCGGCTTCACGGTCAGGGCGGCGATCGCCGCCACCCCGGTGAGCGCGCGCGACACCGCGCGCCGCCATGCGATTCCTCGCGCCGCCACACGCCTTGCCGAGGTGCTCGACGACGAGGCGGTGCAGCTCGTGCTTGTCGGCACGCGTCATCACCTGCACGCCGCCCAGGCGCTCGAGGCGCTCGAGGCCGGCCGGCACGTGCTGGTGGAGAAGCCGCTCTGCCTCGACGAGAGGGAGATCACCCCGATCATCGCCACGGCGCGCCGCGCCCGCCGCATGCTGGCGGTCGGGTTCAACCGCCGTTACAGCCCGCTGGTGCGCCGGACGCGCGAGGTGCTGGCGCGTCTCGATGGTCCGCTGGTCGCGACCTACCGGGTCAACGCCGGCGCGCTGCCGGCCGGCCACTGGGCGCTGGATCCGGGCGAAGGCGGTGGACGGATCCTCGGCGAGTGCTGCCACTTCGTCGATCTCCTGTTGCACCTGGTGGGGTCGCCGCTGACGATGGTCGAAGCGCGCGCCCTGCCCTCCGACGGCAACCGGGTCGTGTGCAGCGATTCCTTCGTGGCGACGCTCGGCTTTGCCGACGGGTCGCGCGCGGCGCTGGTCTACACCGGTCTCGGCGACCCCGGCCTGGCGAAGGAGCGGATCGAGGTCTTTCGGCATGGCACCGCCCTCGTGCTCGACGACTTCACCGCCCTCACGGTACACGGCGGTCCGGGCGGGTCGCTGTCGCTGCCGCGCCAGGACAAGGGGATCGCCGGGCAGTGGGAGGCGATCGCCCGGCGGTTGCGCGGCGAACCGTCCGACCTGGTCACGCTCGCCGCCATCGAGGCGGCGATGCGCGGCACCTTCCGGCTCGACCGGGCGGTGCGGGGAGAGGCATGCGCATCCTGATGTGGGAGCACTTCGCGCCCGGCGGCCCGATCAGGGTCGCCGGCCACCACCTGGCGGAGCGTTTCGTGCGGCGCGGCGACCGGGTGGCCTGGTGCGCCGGCCCGGTGTCGCCGCTGAATCTGTTGCGCGCCAACGCCGAATCGCGGGCGCGGCTGCGGCTCTGGCGGCGCGGCGGCGAATGGAATCGCGACCGGGGCATGTTCGCCTACTCGCCGATGACGCTCCTGCCGCACCGGCGCCGGCCGCTTCTCGATCATCGTTTCATGGCGGCGCGGACCCTGCGCGCCACGGTGCCCTCCTTCAGCGGCACGCTCGCGGCGGCCGGGTTCGGATCGCCCGACCTGCTCTTCATGGAGCCGGGCGCGCCGCTTCTGGCCCTCCTCGATCTCTATCCGCGGGCCCGGGCGGTCTACCGGATGTGCGACGACACCGCCGAGTTCCCCGACACGCCGAGGAGTTTCGCGGCGATCGAGAGCGAGGTCTGCCGGCGCGTCGACCTGGTGGTGGCGACCACCCGGGGTCTGGCGCGACGCGCGGCCGATCGCGGGGCGCGGCATATCCTGCACCTCCCCAACGCCTGCGACCCGGTGCCGTTCGCGCCCGGAACCCGGCCCGAGCCGGCCGACGTGGCCGCGCTGCCGCGGCCGCGGGCGATCTACGCCGGGGCGATCGAATCGTGGTTCGACGCCGGCCTGTTGGCCGCCGCGGCGCGCCGCCTGCCCCGCTGGTCGTTCGTGATCGTCGGTCCGGTGCGCGGCTCGTTCCCCGACCTCCACGGTGTGGCGAACATACGACTCCTCGGGCCGCGCCCCTACGAGGTGCTGCCGGCCTATTTCGCCGCCGCCGACGCGGCGCTGGTGCCGTTCCGGCTGACACCGATGACCCACGCCATCCACCCGATCAAGGTGTACGAATACCTGGCCGCCGGCCTGCCGGTGGTGTCGACACCGATGCAGGAAACGGCGGCGATGGGGGCGCCGATCACGCTGGCGGCGGACACCCCGGCCTTTGCCGCCGCTCTCGAGGCGGCCCGCGCCGGCGACGGCTCCGACGCGCGCGCCGCGCGGGTCGCGTACGCCCGACGCAACACCTGGGACGATCGCTTCGCCGCGCTCGGGGCGGCGCTCGACCTCCCGGCGGGCGGCGCGGCCCGACCGTCCGCGGTTCCGGTCGCGGCGCCGCGTGCGGCGGCCGGAGGCATGCGATGAGCGCGCCGCGCACCGTCGCGTCGGTCGCGACCGGCGCCCCCGCCACGGCGTCGACCGTCATCCCGCGGGTCGCCGCAGCCCCGGTGACCGTGCTGCATGTCATCTCGACCCTCCTTCCCGGCGGCACCGAGATGGCGATGCTGCGCCTGATACGGAGCATGGATCGCGGGCGCTGGCGCTTCCGGGTGGCATGGCTCGACGGCGACCCGGCCCTCGCCGCCGAGGTCGAGGAGGCGACCGGCGCCGCCCCGATCCCGATCGGCCTGCGCGGCAAGGTCGACCCGCGCGCGCTCGTCCGCCTGGTGCGGGCGATCCGGGAGACCGGGGCGGGTCTCGTGCATACGCAGATGGACCTGGCCGACTACTACGGCGCCTTCGCGGCGCGCGCCGCCGGCGTCGCGGTCGTCTGCACCAAGCAGAACGCCGACGAGTTCCGCACCCGGCGCACCTGGAAGCGGCCGCCGTTCCTCATCCTCGAGCACCTTGCCTACGCCGCCGCCGATGCCGTGATCGTGGTGTCGCACGGTCTGGTCGATTTCCTGGATCGGGCGGAGGGGCTGCCGCGCCACAAGACGGTCGTGATCGGGAACGGCGTCGATCCCGCGATCGCCACGGGCGCGCCGGGACGCGCCGAGGCGCGCCGCATCCTCGCGGTGCCGGACGACGTCGCGCTTCTGGGCACGGTCGGACGGCTGGCCGAGCAGAAGGGCCAGGCGTGGCTCATCCGCGCGCTGCCGGCGATCCGCGCCGCGGCCCCGGGGACGCGGCTCCTGATCGCCGGCGACGGGCCGCTGCGCGCCGCCCTCGAGGACGAGGCGGCGCGCACCGGTGTCGCCGATGCCGTCACATTCCTCGGCCATCGCCCCGACGTTGCGACGGTTCTGGCCGCCATCGACCTGTTCGTCCTGCCGTCGCTGTGGGAGGGCCTGCCGCTGGCGCTTCTCGAGGCGATGGCGATGGCGCGGCCGATCGTCGCGGCGCGCGCGGTCGGGATCGAGGAGACCGTGGGTGACGGCGTCGAGGGGCTGCTGGTGCCGCCGCGCGACGCCGCGGCGCTGGCGGCGGCGGTCGTCCGCGTCCTTCAGGATCCCGGGCTCGGGCGCCGCCTCGCCGAAGCGGGCCGGCGCCGGGTGATCGAGCGCCACGCCCAGGTGGCCGTGGCCGAGCGGGTCGATGCGGTCTACCGTGACGCGCTGCGGAGGCGCCGATGACGGCGGCGGCCGGCCCGCGCGTGCTCTCACTGACCGTCGGCTTCGACGTCGGCGGTGCCGAGCAGCTGCTCCTGGCCACGGCACCGCGCCTCGTGGCGCGCGGCTTCGACGTGCGCGCCGCCGCCCTCAAAGGCCCGGGGCCGATGATGGCCGAGCTCGAGGCGGCCGGCATCCCGTGCACCGCCCTCGGCGCGACGGGCCGCTTCGACGCCCGGGCCCTCCTCGCCCTCGCCGCCCTTCTGCGGCGCGAGCGCATCGACATCCTGCACACCCACCTGTTCCTCGCCAATGTCGCCGGGCGGATCGCCGGCCGGCTGGCCGGGGTGCCGGTCATCGTTTCGGCGCACCACGACACCGACGTCTGGATGGGGCCGCACCACCGGCTGATCGAGCGCCTGACGGCGCGTCTCGCCGATCGCGTCGTGGCCTGCTCGGACCCGGTGCGCGACTGGGCCGTCAGGCGCATCGGTCTGCCGGCGCAGAGCGTGCTGACATTGCGGAACGCGATAGCCCCGCTGGCGCCGGTCGGCCCGGAGGAGCGCACCGCGGCGCGCGCCGGTCTCGGGATTGGCGCCAACGACCTGGTGGTCGGGACGCTCGGCCGGCTGTGCGAGCCGAAGAAGGGGCTGGCGATGTTCCTGGATGCCGCGACGCGCATCGCCGCCGCCGAACCCCGGGCCCGCTTCGTCCTCGCCGGCGACGGCCCGGCACGCCGGGCCCTCGAGGAGCGCGCCGCCGCGGCCGGTCTCGCCGGGCGGGTGCGCTTCGCCGGCGAGCGCCGCGACATCAATCGCCTGCTGGCGGCGTACGACCTGTTCGTCCAGCCGTCGGTGTGGGAAGGGTTCGGGCTCACCGTCATCGAGGCGATGGCGATGGAGCGCCCGGTCGTCGTCACGTCGGTGGGCGGTCTGCCGGCGATCGTGCGTGACGGGGCCGAGGGGACTCTCGTGCCGCCCGGCGACGCCGCGGCTCTGGCGGCGGCCGTGATCGGCCTTCTCGGCGATCCGGAGCGCCGAGCCCGGTTCGGACGGGCTGGACGGGCGCGGGCCCTGTCCGAGTTCGGCATCGACCGACTCGTCGACGACACCGCCGGCCTGTATCGCGATCTCCTCGGGCGCCGCGCGCATCGCCAGGCGGGCGGGGCGGGCCGGTCGGCCCGCAGGAGGGCGGCATGATCGGCGCGCTGGCGCGACCGGCGCTCGCCTTCGGCGTCGCCCTGGTCGTGGCGCTCTATCTCACGCCGCTCATGCGCAAGGCGGCGATCCGCTTCGGCATCGTCGACCGTCCGGACGGCCGGCTCAAGACCCAGCGCGAGCCGGTGGCCTACCTGGGCGGCCTGGCGATCTACCTGTCCTTTCTGCTGGCGCTCACGGCGACGCTGCGCTTCGACTCGACCGAGGTCCTCGGGTTGTTGCTGGCCGGCGCCATCGTCGTCATCCTCGGGCTCATCGACGATTTCGGCGTGCTGACACCGGGACAGAAGCTGGCCGGACAGATCGTCGCCATCCTGACCTTGATGAACGCCTCGGTCTACATCAAGCTGGCGTTCCTGCCGACCTGGGCGGCGGTCGCGCTGTCGTTCCTGTGGCTCCTGGCGATCACCAACGCCTTCAACATCATCGACATCATGGACGGCCTGGCGGCCGGTGTCGCCGCGGCCGCCGCGCTGGTCCTGTTCGTGGTCGCGGTGGTCAACGGCCGCGGCCAGAGCGCGGTCCTGCTGGCGGCGCTCGCCGGCGCCCTGTGCGGGTTCCTGCGTTTCAACTTCCACCCGGCGACGATCTACATGGGCGACACCGGCAGCCTGTTCATCGGCCTGATGCTCGGCTCGCTGGCGATGAACAACGCCTACACGCGCTCCAACCTGGTTGCTTCACTCGCCCCCGCGGTCATCCTCGGGGTGCCGATCTTCGACATGCTGTTCGTGATGTACGTCAGGTACCGCCGCGGGCTTCCGGTCATGATCGGCAGCCCGGACCACTTCGCCCTGCGCCTGCGGAAATGGCGCCTGAGCACGCGCCAGACGGTGCTGTGCTCGTGGGGCGCGACTTTCCTCCTGGGCCTGCTCGGGATCGGGATGATGGCGGGGAGCGCCGCCGCGGCCGCGTCGATCCTCGCCGGCCTCGGTCTTGCCGCGATCGCGCTGGCCGTGCTGCTCAGGCGCGTCGACATGAGCCTGTGATGAGTACACCTGAGCACCATCCGGTCGTCATCCTGGGAGGAGGCCTGACGGGCCTCGCGGCCGCCTACCACCTGGAAGGGCTCGACCCCGTCGTCCTCGAGCGCGACCGCGAGGCCGGCGGGCTGTGCCGATCGTACATCGAGGACGGCTTCACCTTCGACTGCACCGGGCACCTGCTGCACCTGCGCGACGCCTCGATCCGCGCCCTCGTCGACAGCCTCGCCCCGGGCGGCTTCGCGACCCACGAGCGCCGCGCCCTCATCCATTCGAAGGGGGTTTTCACCGCCTACCCGTTCCAGGCCAACCTGCACGGCCTGCCTCAGGAGACCATCCGCGAGTGCATCGAGGGGTTCGTCGAGGCGCAGGTGCGGCGGGCGAAGGACGGCGAGCCGGATACGGCGCGGCTGTCGTTCCGCGCGTGGGTCGAAGCGACATTCGGCCGCGGCATCGCGGCGCACTTCATGCTGCCGTACAACGCCAAGCTGTGGCGCACCGACCTCGACGACGTGGAATGCGGCTGGGTCTCGTGGTCGATCCCGCGTCCGACCCTCTCCGAGATCCTCCACGGAGCCTTCGGGAGCACGGTGCGCGGCCTGGGATACAACCCGACGTTCCTCTACCCGCGGCGCGGCGGCATCCGGACGCTGCCGGACGCCTTTGCGGCGCGGGTGGACGGGGTTCGGCTTGGCGCCGCGGTGCGCGGAATCGACGCGACGGCGCGCACCGTGACGCTCGAGGACGGCACCTCGATCGGCTACGACATGCTGGTGTCGACGCTGCCGCTCGACCGGCTCCTCGCCTGCGCCACGAGCCTGCCGGCCGATCTGCCGCGGGCCGGGCGCCGCCTGCGCGCGGTGCGCGTGCTCAACATCTGCCTGGGGATCGATCGGCCGCGGGTTTCGCCGGCGCACTGGATCTACTTCCCGGAGCCGGAGTTCTCCTTCTACCGCGTCGGCGTTCCCTCGAACCTGTCGGACGCGATGGCGCCCCCCGGTTGCTCGTCGCTGTGGGCCGAGCGCTCGCTGCTGCGGGACGAGCCGTACGACGAGGCGCGGGTCGTCGACGAGACGATCGACGATCTCCGGCGCGCCGGCATCCTGCGCCGCGCCGACCGGGTTGTGCATCGGCGGGTCGGGGTGCTCGACCCGGCGTACGTGATCTACGACCGCCATCGGGCGCGTGTCCTGCCCGAGATGCTGGCGACGCTCGAGGGGATCGGCATCCGCTCGACGGGACGCTTCGGGGCCTGGGAGTACAACTCGATGGAGGGGGCGATGAAGTCCGGCATCGAGGCGGCGGCCTGGGTGCGCGGCCGGCTCGGTCTCGGGAAGGACGCGCGGCGGAGGATCGCGTGAGCGTCAAGGTCTGCCACGTCATCACGCGGCTCGATCTGGGCGGCGCCCAGGAGAACACCCTGCACACGGTGCGCACACTGCGATCGCCGTACCACGCCAGTCTGGTAGCCGGGCCGGGTGGGCTGCTCGACGATGAGGCGCGCGCGAGCGACGGGATCGAGGTCCACTTCCTGCCCGCCCTGGTGCGGCCGATCCGTCCGTGGCGCGATCTCCGGGCGGTCGCGGGGCTGGCGCGACTGCTGCTGCGGCTGCGACCCGACATCGTCCACACCCACTCGTCGAAAGCCGGGATCGTCGGTCGGGCGGCGGCGCGCGTCGCCGGGGTCGGCATCGTCGTCCATTCGATCCACGGCTACGGGTTTCATGAGGGGCAGCCGGCCTGGATGCGCGCCGCCCTCGTCGGGCTCGAGCGCGCCGCCCTGCCTCTGACGTCGCATTTCATCGCCGTGTCGCGCGCCAACCTCGAGCGCGGCGCCGCCCTCGGCATCGTCGACCCGCGCCGCGCCACGGTCATCCGCAGCGGCGTGCGGATCGAGGCGTTCCGCGCCGCGGCCCACGACCGCGCGGCGGCGCGCGCCGCCCTCGCGGCGGCGATCGGCGCGCCGCCGGCGGCGCCCCTCGTCGGCATGGTCGCCTGCCTCAAAGCGCAGAAGGCGCCGCTCGACTTCGTCGCCGCCGCGGCGCGCGTGGCGGCGGCGCGGCCAGACGCCCGGTTCCTGATCGCCGGCGACGGCGACATGCGGTCGCAGGTCGAGACGCGGATCGCCGACCTGGGCCTCGGCGGCCGTTTCCACCTGCTCGGCTGGCGGCGCGACGTGCCGCATATCATGGCGGCGCTCGATGTCGTCGTCCTGACCTCGCTGTGGGAGGGTCTGCCGCGCGTTGTCCCGGAGGCGATCGCCGCCGGCCGGCCGATCGTCGCCACCGCGGTGGACGGTACCGGCGAGGTCCTCGCCGATGGCATCAACGCGCTGGTGACCGGTCCGTCCGATCCGTCCGGGATCGCCGCGCGCGTCGTGCGCCTCCTGGGGGAGCCGGCGCTCGGGGCGGCACTGGTCGAGCGGGCCCGTCCACTCCTGGCGGAGTTTGACATCGACGCCATGGTCCGGGCCCAGGAGGAGCTCTACCGCCGCCTCCTCGAAGCACGGGCCGCCACCCTCGGCCGTGCCGCCTGAGGCGACCCTCCCGGCCGCGCCAGCCGGGGGTACAGATAATGATGCTGCCGGCCTGCGGGCACAAACCCTTGTGGGTGAACAACTTGACAGAAAAGGGCGCGACGCTATATTGACAGCGCCGCCGGTCTGTCCGGCGGCGCCGTGACGCGGGGGATGGGGAGTCCATGGCAGTCCTCGAACTCGACTCCGTATCGAAAAGTTACCGGACCCATCTGTCGCTCAGAAAGTACTGGATCCTGCGCGACCTGTCGTTCGCGGTCCGTGAAGGGGAGATATTCGGTTTCATCGGCACCAACGGCGCCGGCAAGACCACGACGATCAAGCTGGCGCTCGGGCTGCTGTTTCCGGATAACGGGACCATCCGGATCTTCGGCGCCGACGCGGCGCGGCCGGCGGCGCGCCGCCGGGTCGGATTCCTGCCGGAGAATCCCTATTTCTACGATTACCTGACCGGTTACGAGTTCCTCGATTTCCATGCCCGCCTGCACGGCATCCCCGCGGCCGGGCGGCGCCGCCGGGTCACCGCGATGCTCGAGCGGGTCGGCCTCGGCAACCGCGCCGACCGGCAGCTCCGGCACTTCTCCAAGGGGATGCTGCAGCGCATCGGCCTCGGCCAGGCGCTGATCGACGAGCCGGCGCTGGTGATCCTCGACGAGCCGATGTCGGGGCTCGACCCGATCGGCCGGCGCGACGTGCGCGACCTGATCCTCGATCTCAAGGCGCGCGGCAGCACGGTCTTCTTCTCGACCCACATCCTGTCGGACACCGAGCTCCTCTGCGACCGCGTCGGCATGCTGGTGAAGGGGTGCCTGAAGGCGGTCGGCCGGGTCGAGGACCTGGTGCGCGGCGAGACGCCGTTCTGGGAGGTGACATTGCGCTGGCCGTCCGGCGGGCCGCCGCCGTGCGGCCGCGTGGTGTCGCGTCACGAGGACGAGATCCTGGTGCGGGTCGAGTCGCAGCACGATTTGCACCGCCTGGTCTCGACCCTCAACGGCGGCGGGGCGCGCCTCCTGTCGGTGACCCCGGCGCGCCAGTCGCTCGAGGACCTGCTGGTGCGCGAGGTGCGTCGCGCCGACGGCGGGGAGAAGGACGCCGACGGCGAGGAGCACGGCGGCGAGGGGCACGGCGCCGACGAGCCCGATGGCGCGCCGACCGGTACCGCGGAATCCGACACGGTGGGCGAGAGGAGGGCCGCCGATGCCCGGTAGGATCCTCGCCATCGCGCTCAACACCTTCCGCGAGGCGATCCGCAACCGCATCCTTTACTTACTACTCGTGTTCGCCGTGGCCCTGATCCTGTGCGCCCAGGCGGTCTCGCTCATGACCGTCGGCAGCGAGGAGAAGATCATCAAGGACTTCGGCCTGGCCACCATCGACATCTTCGGCGTGCTGACGTCGGTCCTGCTGGGGATCGGGCTGGTGAGCCGTGAAATCGAGCGTCGTACGGTCTACGTCCTGCTCGCCAAGCCGATCCATCGCGCCGAGTTCGTTCTCGGCAAGTACTTCGGGCTGGTGCTGACGCTCCTGGTGAACACCGCGGTGATGACCGCCTGGTTCTTCGGGCTCCTGGTCGCCAAGGGAATTGCTGATGCGGGCCTTGCCAAGGCAATCGTCCTGCTCTTCCTGCAGTTCCTGCTGATCACCGCGCTCGCGATCCTGTTCTCATGCATGAGCAACCCGATCATCTCCTGCATCCTGACCCTGGCGCTCTACGTCATCGGCCATCTGCTGTGGTCCTTCGATCTGCTGAAAGCGCGGCTGACCTCCGCCACCGCGCGCGCGATCTGCACGGTCTTCCAGGCGGTCCTGCCGAACCTGTCGCACTTCGACGTCAAGGGGCAGGTGGTGCATGGACTGCCGGTGAGCGCCGGCGACATGGCCTTCGCGTTCGGCTACCTGGCGCTGTACGGCACGGCTATCTTGTTGCTCGCCTGCGCCATCTTCCAGCGCCGGGAGATGCAGTGAGCGCGGCCGCGTACCGCCGGCCGCGGCGGCTACCGCTTTTGGCGGCGGCCCTGGGGCTGCTCACCGCGGCGGGGCTCGCGTCGGCTGGGGCGGCGGCCGCGCGGCGGGCGGACGGGCGGATCACGCCGCTTCTCTACCTGCCGTCGGGCCGCTATCTGAAGGCCGCCGCGCTCGGGTTCGACCCCATCCTCGCCGATGTCCTGTACCTGTGGTCGATCCAGTACTACTCGAACTACCGCATCGAGGACCGCTACCTCTACCTCGAGCACATCTACCGCGACGTGATCACCGAGCTCGACCCGCGTTATGTCGATCCCTACCTCGTCGGGGCGCTGATCATGACGGCGGAGGCGCGCCAGCCGGAGATGGCGCTGCGGCTCCTCGACAAGGGGATCGAGCACAACCCCGGCGACTGGATCCTGCCGTTCGAGGCGGGATATGTCTGCTACAACGACATCAAGGACTACGGGCGCGCCGCGCGTTACTTCGAGATCGCGCTGCGCTCCCCGGAGGTCCACCCGGCGGTGCGCCGGTTCCACGCCGAGATGCACAACCGCGCCGGCGATCCGCGCACCTCGCTGCGGGAATGGGCCTCCATCTGGGAGACCTCCGATGACCCGTACGTCCGCACGGTCGCCTGGAACCATGTGCACGATCTCCGCGTCGAGGTGGATATCACCACGCTGCGCCATGCCATCGGCCGATTCGTCGCGGCCCGCGGCCGCCGGCCGGCCCGCCTCGAGGACCTGGTCGCCGCCGGCCTTCTCGACGCGCTGCCCGCCGATCCGGAGGGCGGCGCCTACGCCTACGATCCGGCGCGCGGCGAGGCCGCCTATCGTGGCAGCCGGATCCTCGGGCGCTGATCCATGATCGAGGGGATGGGACCGGTCCCGTACCTGCTGGCGGCGGGTGTCGGCCTGTGCATCGGGTCGTTCCTCAATGTCTGCATCCACCGCCTGCCGCATGGCCTGTCGGTCGTGCGGCCGCGGTCGGCCTGCCCGTCGTGCCTTGGGCTTATCGCCTGGTATGACAACATCCCGCTCCTCTCCTGGCTGATGCTGCGCGGGCGCTGCCGGGCGTGCGGCGCCCCGATTGCCCTCCGCTACCCGCTCGTCGAGGCCGTGACGGGGGCCCTCTTCGTGGCGGCGCTCGTCGTTGACGGGCCGACCCTCGAGGCGGCGGTGACGGCCTGCTTCGGCGCCGCGCTTGTGGCCCTCATCCTGATCGATGCCGAGCACCAGCTTCTCCCGGACGCCATCACGCTGCCGGGGATCGCCGCCGGCATCGCGCTCTCTCCGCTGCGGGCCGCGGTGGCGCCCGTGGCCGCCGACCGGCCGGTCGCGGCGCTCGTTCACGCGGTCGCCGCCGCGGCGCTGGGGTACGCGATTCCGTGGGCGCTCAACGGCGCCTACCACGGCTGGCAGGCGCTGCGCCGCGTCGCGAAGCCGGCGCGCGAGGACGGCATCGGCCGGGGGGACTACAAGCTGCTGGCGATGATCGGCGCCTTTCTCGGCACGCGGCTGTTGCTCTTCACGCTGTTCGCCGGGGCGGTGAGCGGCGCGGCCTGGGGCCTGACGCTGATGGCGACGCGCGGCTACGGCTTGAAATCGAAGCTGCCGTTCGGCGTCTTCCTCGGCGGTGCCGCGCTTCTGGCGCTGTTCGCGGGCGAGAGGCTCATCGAGGCCTATCTGGCTGCCATCGGGGTGGCGCCGTGAAGCGGGCCTTCCTCGGCGGCTACGCCGGACAGATCAAGACATTCCTCGTCCTGCTGGTCGTGTTCCTGGCGGTGGCGATCTACTTCAACGTCCACCTGCTGGCGCTGGCGCGCAACGCCATCCTCGACGAGACCGGCGAGCGGCTCGGGGTCGAGGCCGACCTGGCGCGGGCGGAGATCGAGCGCGACCAGATGCTGCGCGGCCTGACCGTCCCCGCCGCCGGGGCACCCTACATCCCGCCGAGCTATCTCGAACGGATGACGCGCCTGCGGGGACTCGAGCGACTCGACATCATCGCCCTCGATGGCCGGGTGGTTTCGTCGTCGGATCCGACGCGGGTCGGGGGCGGGGATGCGGACCTTGCCGCCGACGGCGGCCGGCGGCGCCGCCTGCTGGCGGGGTTCACCGTCGTGACACCACTCGATCGGCCGGCGGCGGCGCGCCACGCCACGCTGGCCGCCTATCGGCCGATACGCGACCGCAGCCGGGCGACGACCGGGTTCATCCGGGTCGAGCGCGAGGTGCCGGCGCTGGCGGCGGTCGATTTCAACCTGCGCACCATCGCCGCGATCCAGGCGGCCGGCCTCGCCTTCGTGCTGGCGCTGGTGATCCTGTTCGCCCGCTGGCTGCTGCGGCCGTATCGCACCCTGCAGCGCGCCGCGGTGGAGGCGGCCGGGACCGACCCGGCGGTGGCCGCCGCGAGCGACGACGCCGAGGCGCTGGTCGGCGCCTTCCGCGGCGTCATCGACAAGCTCAGGGCGCAGGAGACCGAGCTCGCCGGGCTCAAGCAGCGCGCCGCCGGGGCGGCGGGGATGGCACCGGTGGCGGGGGAGCGTCTCCTCTCGGGCATGTCGAGCGCGGCCCTGGTGTTCGCCGCCGATGGCCGCCTGGTGACCATCAACGCCGCGGCCGAGGCGCTTCTCGGCATCGACCGTCGCGCGGCGGCCGGCCGCTCGGGCGAGGAGGTGCTGGCGCCGCACGCGCGGCTGGCGGCGCTCGTGCGCGATGCGCTGCGCAGCGGCGAAGGACGTTCGCGCGAGGTGATCACCCTGTCGGGGCGCGACGGCCGCGTCTGCCACATCGGGGCGATGATCTCTCCATTCAGCGGCGACACTGCCGCGCCCGGGCCGGACCGCGCCGTCATCGACGGTGTCGTCTGCCTGCTGACCGATCTCACCGAAATCCGCGCCCTGAGGGAACGCGCCCGGCTCAAGGAGAGCCTGGCGGCGCTCGGGGAGATGTCGGCCGGCATCGCCCACGAGTTCAGGAACTCGCTCGCGGTCATCCAGGGATACGCGCGTCTGGCGATCCACTCCGCCGGCAAGGCGGCGGCGACCGCGGCGCACGGCGCCGCCATCCAGCGGGAGGTCGGCCGGCTTCAGGCCGTGGTTAACGACTTCCTGCGCTTCGCGCGCCACGAGAATCCCGATCTCCAGGAGGTCGACCTCGGGGCGCTGGCCGACGAACTGGCCGCGGCGTTCCGCGCCGATCCGCGGCACGCGGGGATCACCCTGGCGATCGAGGGCGACATGCCCGCCCTCGTCGCCGACGAGGCGCTGCTGCGGCAGGCCCTGCGTAACTTGCTGCTCAACGCCGCCGAGTCGTTCGTCGTAGCGGGCGAGGCGGGCGATGCGGTCGACGCCGACGATACCGGCGCTTCGGGCGGCGCCGGTGCGGCGGCGCCGGTGGCGGCGCGGGTGGTCGTCCTGCGCGCGCTCGCGAGCCCCGCCCAGCAGGGGATGGTCCGTCTCGAGGTCGAGGACAACGGCGCCGGGATTCCCGAGGACCGCCTGCCGCACATCTTCACGCCCTTCTTCACCACCAAGGAGGGCGGCACCGGTCTTGGCCTGGCGCTGGTGCAGAAGGTGGCCGCGCTGCACGACGGCCAGGTCGAGGCGCAGAGCATCCCCGGGCAGCGCACCCGCATCGCCCTCGTCCTCCCGGTGCGGCCGGGAGCGCCATCGGCTATCGATCTGGTCGCCTGAACCGCAGACGTTACTTTTCGTAACCCGCGCCCCCCGCGAACACCATGGCGTGATCGATCACATGATTGTCGCTCCCGCGCAAACGCCTGTCAGGCATGGGTTTCACTGGCGTGTCTGATCCCAGCGCCCCGTGGCACCCGGCTTGCTCGATGGTCCGGCGTGAGCGGAGGAGAGCCGATGACGACACAGCAGGCCGCAACGCAACGGGAACGGATCGCCGGCTTTTCGATCTCCGAGCTGCTGACGGTGCTTGCCCTCATGAGCCTGATGATTCTGTTCGGAGGCCCGGCGATGGCCGACGCCTTCCGGTCGTACAAGGTGCGATCGACGGCCGACATCCTGGCGACCGACGTGCGCGCCCTGCGCTACGCGGCGGTCGCGGGGCGCATCAGCCTGACCATGACGCTCAACGACCAGGACGACTCGACGGCGCCGAACCAGTACACCTTCACCAACTTCAAGGGCGACACGGTGACGCGGCGCCTCGAGCAGGGCGTGAACATCGAGAACTCGAGCGCGGCAACCATCACATTCAGCGCCATGGGGGCGACCGGCCAGTCGTCGAGCCAGACGCTCGTCGTCAGCATGCCGGTCAACGACACGCGCGGCGATCGGTACACCATCTCGGTGACCCCGAGCGGGACCGTGTCGGCCGCCTACAGCACCTACACGCCATGAAGGGCGCGGGAACACGGAGGAGAACGGTCATGAGCAACCTGAGCGCGGGGACACGGACGGGCACGGCGGCGGAGCGCGACGGCGGCTTCAGCCTGGTCGAGGTGATCATCGCCATCGGCGTGCTGGCCGGCCTGCTGCTGTCGGTCGCGTCGATGTTCATCCTCGGTGGGCGCCAGGTGAAGGCGGGGAAGACGATCACCGAGGCGACGACCCTGGCTCAGGACATGATGGAGGAGTTCGATCGCGCGTCGTTCACCTCCCTGTACACCATCCTCGGGGCGGCGACGACCGACACGACGCGCACGGTCGTGAGCACCACCACCGGCAGCCCGATCGCCGGGTGGCAGACCGAGATCGCCCGCAAGCTGGCGAACGGAGCGGCCACGGTCAGGATCGACGCGGTCGGCACGGGAACGCCGGATTTCGGCACCGCGGCGGGCATCCGCCTGACGATCGACATCGCATGGAACGAACTCGGCCGGCCGCAGACGGTGAAGCTGTCGACGGTGAGATTCTGACGAAAGAGCCAGCCGCGGCTCCGTGCCGCGGCGGATCGGAGGCAGTCGTGGGCAACAACCGGAACGGTGGAGACAGAAGCACGGCGGGCTATTCGCTGATCGAGATGCTGCTCGCCTCGGCGATCTTCGCGATAGTCGCGGCGGTGGTCTTCATCTTCTACACCGCGGCCCAGAAGTCGTACAAGGCGGGTGGGAACTTCAGCGACCAGCAGCAGGCGACCCGCGTGGCGTTCGACCGCATGATTGCGGATTTGAGGTTGGCGGGGTACAACACCAACCCCGACGGCGACGCCGCGCGCGTCGACGAGCAGGTCGAGGGGGCCTGGGACACGGCGGTGACCGTGCGGGCCGACTACGACTTCGAGGACCCGACAGCCCGGGTCACCCCCGAGTCGTCGCTCCCGGGGACGGTCTACAACGTCGTCCCGACCGGCAACGACGAGATCGTCACCTACGTCCTGGCCAAGCCGGGCCCGGTCGGTCCGGACACGCTGACGCTGCATCTCGACACCGACCGGCCGCGCACCCGCACCGTAAAGACGGTGACGATCCCGAACGTCGCGCTGGTTCAGAACGACCCGCCCTACACGCTGTACCGGGTGACCCTGGCGGACGTCAATGGCGCCTACCCGTCATCGCCGCAGGCTTCGTCGGCCTTCGTCTTCGAGCCGGTGGCCGACAACATCCGCAGCATGCAGCTGCAGTACTGGCCCGATGGCGGCACGATGCTCGGCCCGAACACGCCGGCCAGCGCCGGCGACGACATCGGCGGCGACGATGCGCAGAGCGTCAACCGTTCGAAGATCCGGCGCATCACGGTGAACCTCGTCGGCATGACCCCGGACGAGGACCTCGACTACACCGACGCCAGCGACGCCACGGCGACGACTCACTACCGCAAGCTCGACCTGGCCTCCGACGTCAACGCCGAGAACCTCGGGCGGAGCGGGGTCAAGGACATCGACGTCACCCCGCCGCCGGCGCCCACCAACGTGGCGGTCGTCGCCGGCCACTGCCAGGGGATCCTGGTCAAGTGGGACACGCCGACCGCGGAGTCGGGTATCGCCAGTTACACCATCAAGTACTGGGTCAACGGCGCCCCGTCGTCTTTCTCCACGACCGCCGTCACCTATCCGCACCAGGAATACGGCACCGTCGACTTCGACGGACATGGTCTTGTCGCCGGCCTCACCACGGGTACGTCGTACTGTTTCCAGGTGCAGGCGCGCGATCTTGTCGGCAACCAGAGCGGCTGGTCGCCTTCGTCCTCGCCTCCCTGCGCCACGGTGACCAACTCGTCGACCCCGGCGCAGCCGCAGGGGCTCACCGCCACCGGTGACGGCACCACCGCCGCGGCCGACAGCCAGATCGTCCTCAACTGGACCGAGGTGCGGACCAACGCCGGCACCGTGACCGGCGACCCCGACGCGATCGGCGGCAACACGATTCTCCGCGACGCGGCCGGGTACAAGCTCTACCGCGACATCACGTCGGGGTTCACGCCGAACGACGCCACCAACCTGATCGCCGGCGTGGCGCAGATCGGCTCGGGGGTGACCACCTACACCGACACCGCGGTCGCCAACTGCCAGACCTACTACTACAAGCTCAAGACCACCGACACCTGCGACCTCGGCGGCACCGCCGCCAGCGTCTCGGGCCAGGCGCAGACGAACGTGGCCCCCAGCAAGCCGCTGGGTCTCGCCGCCAACCGGCCGTCCTCCACCGTGGTCAACCTCACCTGGCTGCCGGTCACCACCAAGGTCAACAGCACGGCGACCTTCATCAATCTCTACCGCATCTACCGCGTCGTGCTGCCGGCGACCACCGACCCGGCGTCGATCTCGTCGGGGGCCTACACGATGCGGGCCACCTCGACGACAAGCTCCTACACCGATAACCTGACCTCCACCGACCTGGCGCTGCTGTTGCCGGGGTACTCGTTCTTCTACGCCGTGACGGCGGCCGATCTGTGCGGCAACGAGAGCCTCAAGTCGGACCCGTCGTCGGTGACCTGCGTCTTCACCGGCACCTTCGTCACGACGCCCGCCGACGGCGCCTCGGGGGCCGGGATGGTCGGCCTCGCCCTGGCGGTCTCCGGCCCCGACGTCTACACGCGGGCCCGGGCGCGCATCCCGAACCTGAGCGGCACCGGGGACGCCTACGATCACCAGAACATGAACCAGCCCTGGGCCTTCCCGGCCTGGAACGCCGCGGCCGCGGGCCCCGGCACCTACACCATCATCTGGGAGGTCGAGAACGCCTCGGGCTGCGTCCAGACCGCCTACACCACGTTCGAGGTGGTCGCCAACCTGGCCTGCCAGATCACCCCGACCAACCCGAACCTGTCGCCGACCAACGGCAAGCCGAGCAACCAGAACAGGAACCTGGCGTGGGACATCATCAACAACTCCGGCAAGAACTTGGAGATCGACACAATCAACGTCTCGTGGGGCGCGAACATCGGCACGCATCTGCTGCAGACGGTGCAGTTCCCGAGCGGGACGACGGTGACCACCTTCCCCACCGGCGCGGCGTCGATGGCCACGTCCGACCACTCGCTCTTCCCGCTGGTCCTGCCGATGACCGCCGACGGCTCGTGCGGCACATGCCTCGTCAGCATGACGCTCGGCTTCGATACCCAGATGGTCGACCCGGGCTCCGGCGCCGGGGAGCTCATCACCGTCCAGTACCGCTTCACCGACATCTCCGGGGCGAACGGCACCTGCCAGTTCACGGTCTACCCGGACATGACCATCGTGGTGCCGTGACATGAGCGCCAAGGGGGACGTCATGACAACCAAGCGTGAGGAAGGGTCGGCGCTGATCCTGGCCGCCCTGGTGACGGTGATCCTGAGCCTGCTGGGTCTGTCGTACACCATGATGGCCCAGACCGAGAACACCATCGCCGAGAACGAGCGCAACTCCGCCGTGGCGCTGTACGCCGCCGAGGCCGGGGCGCGGCTCGCGGTCGGCTGGTTCAACGACCCGACCGCGACCGGCTACCTGGTCCCCGCCGCAGGCAGCGTCGACCGCTCGAAGCGCGTCTTCGATCACGACCTCAACACCGCCACCGCCAGGGTCCTGGGGGTGGCGGCGAATGCCAGCAATCCGATCTACAAGGACGGGTCGCTGACCACCACCGGCCTGTTCGACCGCCCGTATCGATCGCAGCTGGCCGAGACGTTCATGGGGATCGAGACCGGCACCGACCCCGACGCGACATTCGCCGACAAGGGGCCGGATCTCATCGTCAACCAGTCGCATCTCGACACGATCAACAACGCCCTCTTCCCGGACTTTCCGTCGCCGACGATGAGGGCGCGGATCACGCGCATCGAGGTCTACGGCCCGCAGATGATCACCATCGGCACCACCCTGACCCGGATGGGGATCGCGACCGTCAAGGTGAGCGCCGGCGTCTTCATGTACCCGGGCACGGCGTCCGAACGCCAGGTCGCTCTCCGCATCGCCAAGGTCCTCGTCAACGAGGTCCCGGTGCCGGGGCCGGTCGGGCCGCTGCAGTCGTGCACGACCATGGACTACAACGGCGACTTCGAGATCCACTGGGGCGCGGGCACCGCGATGGCCGGCGCGGACCTTCCAAGCAATGTGGATGGGAAGGTCTACAGCGGCCTGCCATACGCCCTGAACGACCCGTTCACCTACATCAACGGCGGCACGACGCTGGCCTCCTGGGCCACGACCCACAACACCCAGAGCATCGAAGACCCGTGGTTCAAGTTTGTCGCGGGCGGCACCGTCGATGAGGCTCCGAACACGAACGTGCAGCCGTGGCCATGGAACGCCGCGACCGCCCTCGATGCGGAGCACAGCAACGTGTTCCAGAACACGGTGGTGAATTGCCCGACGTTCGACTACAACCAGTGGAAGTGGATCGCGCAGAGCGGTCTCAAGAACAACTACTACTACAAGTGGGTGAGCGGCACGAACTTCTCCCTCGACGGGACCGGCCCGTCGACCGACTACAGGACGATCACCGACAACAAGGCCGGGATCTTCTTCTTCGACACCCAGGACGGCCTCGCCCCCAACGTCGCCGGGACCAACCTGACGCCGCAGATCGACATGAGCGGCGGCACCTACGGCACGCAGGGATTCCTCTACCTCAACGTGGCGAACTTCCGCACCACCGGCCTCGGGGGCAGGTCGCGCACGATCGTCCCGCCGGGCGAGCCCGGGGACGGCTCCGGCTTCGTGAATATCGACTACCCCTCGGCGCTCGGTACTGCCTACACGATCAAACAGGGCACGGTGAACTTCGAGACCTTCCAGGACCCCGTGACCGGCGACTGGTACTGCACCGACGCCGCCACCTGCACGACCGCCTCGCGGACACCCGCCGGCTCGCCGGTCAAGGACGATCTCGGCCTGCCGTTCTCGGCCGATGTTGTCGTCGACGGGGTCATCTTCATTTCCGGCACCTTCGAGACGCAGGGGAACGCCAACTACTTCGGATCGATGGTGGCGCAGCGCGGCGTGATCGACGGCGCCGGCAACCCGGGCTTCTGGTTCGACGAGCGGCTGATCAAGGGGCAGTGGCCGCCCAAGGGAATGGCCATCCCGCGCGTCGTGATCACCTCCTGGCAGACCGACCTGTGAGCGGTCGCCGCCCCCCGCTCGGGGGGCGGCGACGGCCCGCATCCTTGCCTGGCGCCGCCCCGGAACCTACATTTCCGTTACCGCGCCGGGATCCGGGCGGCAGCGCGCGGGGGGAGGACCGATGTTCCGATTCCGAAGTCGTCTTCCGCGATTCGGCGGTGGCGCGGCGCTCGGCATGGCCGGGGCGGCGCTGGCCGCCTGGCTCGGCGCCGCGCTGGTCGGCGCTTCGTTGCCTGTGGTGATGGCGGCCGATCCGCCCCCCGCCGCCGACGACAGCAAACCGGCGCCCGCCGACAAGCCGTTGCGCTTCTCCGACGAGGATCTCGAGAAGTTCCGCAAGCCGGCGCCCGCGGCACCCGAGGCCGACGGCCCCCCGCCGGCGCCCGACGCGCAGGCGCCGAAGCCGACCCCGGTCCCGGCCGCCGGCAAGGGCGCACCTGGCGCCAAACCGGCGCCGCCCGCGACGCTGGCGCCCGTCCCCCGGCCGGCTCCCGGCGCGACCCCGAGCACCCTGGCGCCACCCGCCGCCCCGCTGCGGCCCGCAGCGGCCACGGCCCCGATCCCCACCACCGCGGCGCCGGCGCGGGCGAAACCGCCCGCCCCTGATCCGCTCAAGCCATGGAAGGACCGCGATGAGCTCGAGACCTTCCGCGAGGACCAGTTGCGGACGCTGCGCGCCCGGATCTCCGGTCTCGAGTCGCGTCTCGAATACCTCAACCTGAAGCGCCTGTCGATCCTCGACCCGACGCGGATCATGCCGATGCCGCAGACCGGGGACGATCGCACCGCCGACAAGGGGAAGGGCTCGCGCGACCTGCTCGCGTCGGTCGACAAGGAGATCGAGACCGCCGAGTCCGATCTGACCCAGGCGAAAGCCGACCTGATCACCATCGAGACCCGCTTCGCCCAGGAAAGCGGCCGGCCTTGAAGGGACCCGACCCGATTCTCGTCGTCGAAGACAAGGAAGCGCTTCGTGAGGTGCTGCGCCAGACCCTCGAGGCCGAGGGGTTCGCCGTCGAGGAGGCGGGGGACGGCCGCGCCGCTCTCGGGCGCCTGCGGCGCGACCGCTTCGCGATGGTCCTGACCGATCTGCGGCTGCCGAAGGCGGACGGGCACGAGGTCCTGCGCGCCGCCGTCGAGGCCGACCCGGAGATGCCGGTCATATTGATGACCGCCTACGGCACCATCCGCGACGCCGTCGACGCCATGCGCGAGGGGGCCTACGACTACCTCGAGAAGCCGGTCGACGGCGACCACCTCATCGCCCTGGTCCGGCGTGCCCTGAAGCACCGCAGCGTCCTGCGCGAGAACGTGCAGCTGCGCGAGCGCTTCTCGCGCGAGCTCGAAGGGCCGGAGATCATCGGCGACAGCGCCGCCCTGCGCGCCGCCCTCGATCAGGTCCGCCGCGTCGCCCCGACGGACGCCACGGTGCTCCTGGGCGGGGAGAGCGGCACCGGCAAGGAGCTGTTCGCCCGCGCGGTGCATCACCAGAGCGGCCGCCGCCGGCAGGCCTTCCTAGCGCTGAACTGCGCCGCCATCCCGGAGAACCTGCTCGAGAGCGAGCTGTTCGGCCACGACAAGGGCGCGTTCACCGGGGCGGTCGCCGTCAAGCGCGGCAAGTTCGAGATCGCCGACCGCGGCACGTTATTCCTCGACGAGATCGGCGACCTGTCGCCGGCGCTGCAGGGCAAGGTGCTGCGGGTCATCGAGCAGAAGCAGTTCGAGCGTGTCGGCGGCAACGAGACCCGCACGGTGGACATCCGCCTGGTGGCGGCGACCAACAAAGACCTCAGAGCGCTGGTGGCGGCGGGGACGTTCCGGCAGGACCTCTTCTTCCGCCTGTCGGTCTTCCCGATCACGGTGCCGCCGCTGCGCGAGCGGCGCGAGGACATCCCCACGCTGGCGCGTCATTTCGTCGCCCGGTTCGCCGCCGAGCAGAAGCGCCGCGGGCCGGTGACGCTGACCCCCGCCGCCCTCGAGGCGCTCGAGCGCTACCACTGGCCGGGGAATGTCCGCGAGCTCGAGAACGCCATCGAGCGCGGCCTCATCCTCTCCGAGGAGGACGGGATCACGCCCGAGCACCTGCACCTTCCGGGGGGCTTCGGCGACACCCGCCAGAAGGCCTCCTGACATCGAACCGCGCCACCCCGGCAACGCCCGATGCGGGCGCCTTTCCAGCCCCGCACGCGGTCTGATATAGTCGCGCTTCCTGCCCGGCCCGGCGCCGCGGACGGGCCCTCGGGCCCGCCTCCGGGAGAGGCCGCCGGGCGCGGGCCGGAACCCTCCCGGCCCGTCATTCTCGACTGGTCCTGCGCCTGGGTCCTCCAGGACCGGAGAGAGGTCATGAGCGCACGACGTGTTCTCATCATGGGTGCCGCGGGACGGGACTTCCACAACTTCAACGTCGTCTATCGCGACAACCCGGCCTACGAAGTGGTCGGGTTCACCGCCACCCAGATCCCGAACATCACCGATCGGCGCTATCCCAGGGAGCTGGCGGGGTCGCGCTATCCCGACGGGATTCCGATCTACGAGGAAGAGCGCCTGCGCGAGATCATCGGCACGCTCAAGGCCGATCTCGTCGTGTTCGCCTACTCCGATGTGTCGCACACCTACGTCATGCACAAGGCCTCCCTCGTGGTGGCGGCGGGGGCCGATTTCGTCCTGCTGGGGTTCGATGCCACGGCGCTGCGTTCGACCCGCCCGGTGGTGTCGGTCTGCGCCGTGCGCACCGGCGCCGGCAAGAGCCAGACCACGCGGCGCGTCTGCCAGCGCCTGATGGAGCGCGGCCGCCGCGTCGCCGCCATCCGCCACCCGATGCCGTACGGCGACCTGGTAAAGCAGCGCGTGCAGCGCTTCGCGACCTTCGACGATCTCGACCGCTACGAGTGCACCATCGAGGAGCGCGAGGAATACGAGCCGCACATCAAGAACGGGATCATCGTCTATTCCGGTGTCGACTATGCCGCCATCCTGCGCGAGGCCGAGAAGGAGGCCGACGTCATCGTCTGGGACGGCGGCAACAACGACCTGCCGTTCATCCGCCCGGACGTCGAGATCGTCGTCGCCGACCCGCACCGGCCGGGGCACGAGATGCGCTACCACCCCGGCGAGGCCAACATCCGGCGCGCCTCGTGCGTCGTCATCAACAAGATCGACACCGCCGACAAGAAGGGGATCGAGGAGGTCAAGGCCAACATCGCCCTGCTCAACCCCGGGGCGCTCATCGTCGAGGCCGCTTCTCCCGTGACCGTCGAGGATCCGGCTGCCATCCGCGGCAAGCGGGTGCTCGTCGTCGAGGATGGTCCGACCCTGACCCACGGCGAGATGGCCTACGGCGCCGGCGTGATCGCGGCGCAGCGCTTCGGGGCCGCCGCGCTGGTCGACCCGCGGCCATGGGCGGTCGGTTCGATCGCCGAGACCTTCCGCAAGTACCCGAAGATCGGCACGCTGCTGCCGGCGGTCGGCTACGGCGACCAGCAGATGGACGAGCTGCGGCAGACGATCGAGCGGGTGGAGTGCGACCTGGTCCTGATCGCGACCCCCATCGACCTGCGCCGCACCATCCACTTCGAGCGTCCGGCCCTGCGGGTCTCGTACGAGCTTCAGGAAATAGGCAAGCCCGATCTCGACGACGTCCTCAAGGGGCTGCTCTGATGCCACGCCGCCGCCGGATCGTCGTCGCCTTCGGCGGCAATGCCCTCATCAAGAAAGGCCAGGAGGGGACCCAGTGGGAGCAGGTGGAGAACGCCGAGGAAACGGCGCGCATGCTCCTGCCGCTGGCCCGCGACGGCCATGATCTCGTCCTGGTGCACGGCAACGGCCCCCAGGTCGGCAATATCCTGATCCAGGTCGAGGAGGCGGTGAACAAGGTGCCGCCGCTGTCGCTCGACGTCTGTGTGGCGGCGTCGGAGGGCAGCATCGCCTACATGCTCGAGCTGGCGCTGGGCAACGCCTTCCGCAAGGAGCGCCTGCGGCGCCAGGTGGTCGCCCTGGTGACCGAGGTGATTGTCGACCAGGACGACCCGGGCTTCCGGCGGCCGACCAAGCCGATCGGGCCGTTCTACACCCGGTTCAGGGCCGACGATCTGATCCACAAGCAGGGGTGGAACATGGTCGAGGACGCCGGGCGCGGCTGGCGCAAGGTGGTGCCGTCGCCGCGGCCGCTCGAGGTCGTCCAGATGGCGGTGCTGCGCCAGGCGATCGAGGCGGGACACCTGGTGATCGCCGGCGGCGGAGGCGGCATCCCGGTTTACCGCACCGCCGACGGCACGCTCAAGGGGGTCGAGGCGGTCATCGACAAGGACTACACCGCGTCACTGATCGCCGCCGGCATCGGCGCCGACCTGCTGGTCATCCTGACCGGCGTCGACCAGGTGTCGCTCAACTACGGCCGCGCCGACGAGACACGGGTGCGGCGGATGACCGTGTCGGAGGCGCGCGCCCATCTCGAGGGCGGGCAGTTCCCGGAAGGGAGCATGGGCCCCAAGGTGCGGGCCGGCGTGGAATTCGTCGAGAGCAGCGGTCACGAGGTGCTGATCACCTCGGCGCCGCGTCTGGCGCAGGCGGTGCGCGGGCGCACCGGCACCCGCATCGTTCCCGACGGGCCGGTCCGCGCCCGACGGCGCGGTCCCGGAGCCGGGCGCGCGCCCGGGCGCGCCACCGGGGGCGGCACGAGACGAACGGCGCGGCGGGCGGCCGCGCCGGCGGAGCACGTCGGCGGCGACCATGACGCCAGGACGATGCAATTCGATGGGAGGGCGCAGGGCGATGACCAGCCGTGACCTGATTTCGATCCACGATCTGGCGCGCGAGGAGGTGCACGAGATCCTCGACGTGGCGGCGCGCATCAAGAAGGAGCCGGGACGTTGGGGCGAGGCGCTCCGCGCCCGGACCTTGGCGATGATTTTCGAGAAGCCGTCGCTGCGGACCCGGGTCTCCTTCGAGACCGGGATGACCCAGCTCGGCGGCCACGCCATCGCCATCCAGGGGTCCGAGATCGCCCTCGGCAAGCGCGAGGCGGTCGCCGATGTCGCACGCACCCTCGACGGCATGGTCGACGGGATCATGGCGCGCACCTTCTCGCACCAGATGCTCATCGATCTGGCGCGGCATGCCTCGGTCCCGGTGATCAACGGCCTGTCCGACCACCTGCACCCCTGCCAGGCGCTGGCCGATTTCCTGACCATCCGCGAACGGTTCGGCCGCACCGAGGGGATCCGCCTGGCCTGGGTGGGGGACGGCAACAACGTCGCCCACTCCCTGATGTATGCCGGCGCCAAACTCGGCGCGCACGTCCGGCTGGCGACACCGGAGGGGTACGACCCCGACCCGGGGGTGGTCGAGCGGGCGCGCGCCGACGCCCAACACACAGGGGCGCGGATCGATCTGAGCCGGGACCCTCAGGAGGCGGTGCGCGGCGCCGACGTTGTCTACACCGACACCTGGGCCAGCATGGGCCAGGAGGCCGAGCACGCCCTGCGCATCAAGGCATTCCGCGCCTTCCAGGTCAACACCGGGCTGATGCGGGCGGCGGCCCCCGGTGCCATCTTCATGCATTGCCTGCCGGCGCACCGTGGCGAGGAGGTGACCGACGAGGTCATCGATTCCGCCGCGTCGGTGGTTTTCCCGCAGGCCGCCAACCGGTTGCATGCCCAGAAAGCCGTCCTCCTGCTGCTCCTGGGCGGAACGGGGGCTTGACAGCGCGCCGGGGGTGCTGCCAGAATTGCGGCCCCTGCAAAGCTAGGTTCAGGGCCATTCTGTCCGTTTGAGGTCGAAGGAGAGGCGGAGGAAAGTGTCAACGTACGTCTGCAAACCCAAAGATGCCCAGAGAAAGTGGCTTCTGGTCGATGCCGACGGGCAGACCCTCGGGCGTTTGTCCACGTTCGTGGCGACCGTCCTGATGGGCAAGCACCGTCCGACCTATACGCCGTTCATCGACACCGGCGATTTCGTCGTGGTCATCAACGCCGAGAAGGTCCGGCTCACGGGCAAGAAGCTGGAAACCAAGATGTACCGGTGGCACACCGGCTTCCCCGGCGGGCTCAAGGAAGTGCCTGCGGGGCGGATGCTGAAGTCGCATCCGGAGCGGCTGATCGAGTGGTCGGTGAAGGGCATGCTGCCGAAGGGCTCGCTGGGTCGCCGTCTTGGCACCAAGCTCAAGGCCTACCGCGGCGCCGATCACCCCCACGCAGCCCAGAAGCCGGAAAAGGTCGAGGTGCCGGCGTAAGCCGGCCGGAAGGGGAGGCATGATCCAGGTTCAGTACTACGCGACCGGGCGGAGAAAAACGGCGACCGCCCGTGTCTATCTGCGGCCGGGCGAAGGGAAGATGGTCGTCAACCGGCGCGAGATGGAGACCTACTTCCACACCGACGCGCTCAAGCGCACGGCGCGCGAGCCGCTCGCCTTCCTCGAGCTGCACGATAAGTTCGACGTCCTGGTCAATGTCCAAGGTGGCGGTGAGACCGGCCAGGCGGGCGCCATCCGCCACGGCCTGGCGCGGGCGCTGGTGGTCTTCGACTCCAGCCTCAGGCCGCGCCTGAAGCAGGCAGGCTTCCTGACCCGCGACTCGCGTGTCAAGGAACGCAAGAAGTACGGCCAGAAGGGCGCGCGTGCCCGGTTCCAGTTCTCGAAGCGTTAACGTCCGCCGCCGGGCCCAACCCGGCGGCACGGGAGGATCAATTTGACGGCGGTCACGGTCAAGGAGTTGCTGGAGGCGG